>MDTC01034214.1_pt1 | contig 251316 bp, 233 predicted proteins | sample 811181 | NCBI WGS metagenome assembly MDTC01 (sample SAMN05326644, study PRJNA326480) | marine metagenome | isolation source: seawater | place: Pacific Ocean: North | collected 2011
AGCCGCTGTAATATTAATTACCTGAGAACCGTTTGCCACAGCACCTGTCTGTGTGGCAGCTACAGAACCATCATTGGTTAACGTAATTGCCGGCGTGTCACCAGCAGCAAACTGTATCAACCACTCACCAAAATCCATGTCGGATACGTCAGTGGTCGTAATACCGCTAGAAGTAATTAGCTGGGCGTTTACTGTTTCTACTTGTGCAAAAGCATAGTTTGATGCGGCTGTTGAAAGTGCAATAGCACTCGTCATAGCCACGAGTTTGAAAGTGTTACGTTTCATTAGGTTTCTCCTTTTGTCCCTAGATTAAAATACTGCTACTCAGTAAGGGTGTAACGTGAAATTTTCGTGATAGCATTAATATCACACTAAAATGGTTAACGCATTATTAATGTCATAAAAATACTCGAAATAAATGTGATTAACTTTCGCAAGCCATCCCTTCACACGTCTAACTTTTTATCACTAAGCATTTGTCTTTGTCAATAGACTGTGTTTTACTATCAGCAATAAGTTCAAGAGTTTATCAACAGACTTATCCACTCAAGTACCCACAATTTTTTAGCGAAATTTCTTAATGAAACAAAGAATTTGCAAGGCAATAATATTTTCTTTTTATACGTCGATTGTGTTTTTTTCAATCGCTAATTCTGCTTATTCGGAGATTCGCGAATCGGAAACACTCACCAGAAGCGAACGCCTTAATCTTGCCAGATCCTTTGTAAAAAAAATAAAATCCGGATTATCTTATGCAGATACAAATCTACTCAGACCTTATGAAGATGATGATCCAAATGCCGGTAATATATTGCAAGATGGCGAACTTTTGTTACTACAGCCCGTCTTGCGCGATCGCTTTCATCCCGAAGGCTTAATACTGGCAGAATATCAAAATGGAGAAATTCTGGTTTCTTTGCGTGATTTCTCCGAGACTCTAAGGATTGCGATTACTGTTGATCCCGACACTCAGACGGCTTCAGGCTTTTATATTGATGAAAACAAGCCATTTTTTCTTGATGTAAACACATTGCAAGCCCGTACCGATCAGGGAGAATTCACAGCAAGCCCGGAAACCTTTGCCAGAGATGGTGATATTTTCGTAGCCTTAAGTGATCTTGAAAAATGGATTGATATGGAATTCTCACCTATTATATCGACACAGCGATTGACAATTGAATCAGAAGAGCCTTTGCCAATTGAAAAATATTATGCGCGCCGAAAGCTAAAATTCCAGAAATATAAAATGCCAGAGCCTGAACTGCCACGCCTGGAAGGCGATGAATATAAAGCCATTGAAATGCCCGCTATTGATGTTGCAACCACATCAACGTATAGAAAACGTGGAGGTGCACAGGAAGGTACAAGCCGGCATAATGCCACTATCAGAACAACTGGTGATCTTGCCTATGGAACACTCACAACCCAATCCAGACTTAATAATGAGGATCAGCTTACAAATATAAGTGCCAATTATAAGCAAGAATCTGCACAACCCGATCTACTTGGACCATTAAAAGCCCGACGCTTTGAACTTGGAGATGTTATTTCGGCTAATTTTGATCTTGGTGGCTCTGTGTCACAGGCCTTTGGGGCAAGAATTACAAATACTGATCCCTTGCGATCTTTCAGCAGCCCAACCACGAACATATCAGGGCAAGCCTTTCCAGGCTGGGATGTTGAACTATATCGGAATGATGGTCTGATTGATTTTCAGGAAGTTGATGAGAATGGATATTATAATTTTGAGAATGTTGACCTGTTTAATTCAGATAACAACTTCAAACTGATTTTCTTTGGCCCTCAAGGTGAACGGCGCGAGGAAAACCTTTATATCCCTATTGACCGAAGCCGCCTTGCCAATCGTGGTGGCATATATGATGTATCGGTAACACTTGATGAAAAACAAACATTCAAACGTTCTCGTCTGGATAGTGAAGATGAAGGCTCCGTTAATGTTACCGCTCTTTATGAGCGTCCTATTCTAGGTAGTAGCGCGGTTACGGCTAGTTTTAGAAGCAACGAACATGAGGGTGAGCGCAATTACGTCAGCGGCCTTGGCTTATCAACAACTGTGGCGCAAACCTTGCTAAATATTGATGCTGCCGTGGATGATGAAGGTGAAACAGCGGCGCGGCTTGTGGCCAGAAAAAACATAGGGAAGCATGATTTCATTGATACTGTTGACTGGATTGCACCTAATTTTGATACTGAAAATGAGGGCGATACAAATGATGTCGGCACTATAAAGAATACATTTCGTGCAACTGGCCCCATGCCATTCATGATTGGTAAAAACCCGAGATATAACGTTACCACAAGTTATAGCCATAATACCGAGGGTCGGGATGCAATTCAGACCAGTGCAAGTTTGAATACAAATATCAAACGTGTTTCCTTGAATGAACAACTTAGCTATCAGTCAAATAACTTCAGTGATGACAGACTTAATTCAATTTCCAATATGACAGCCACATATGGTCGCAACCGATTCCGCGTGCTGGCTGACTATGAGATCAAACCCGACAGCACGTTAAGCCGCCTTTTTGCTAGCTATAGACGTGACTTCAACCGCGATCTCGACCTGACATTAGAGGCTGAACGCCAATACAATCAAAAGATAAATGAATTTACGGCGAAGTTGGACTGGCAGGCTGGTTTTGTGCGCCTTTCTCCTCAGATCACCTATAATACGAATAAAGATTTCTTTGCGCGGCTTAACACGCGGTTTGGCATCTTGAAGGAGCCACACAGGGACAAATTTGAATTCTTTGACCGCAATGTTTCGAATAATGGTGCGCTGAGTGCTTTTGTCTATCTTGATGCAGATGGTGACGGCCAATACTCGGAAGGTGAAGAAAAGCTTAAAGGTATTATCATTAAATCAGTTCAAAATGGCGGTCGTGCCACAACGGATGAAAATGGTATAGCCCTTTTCAATCGTTTACAGGAGCTCAGATTAACTGATGTAAAGCTTGACTCCACATCATTGCAAGATCCAACTTGGGTCAGCGGATTTGAAGGCGTTTCCATCCTGCCACGCAAAGGTCATGTTGCAACTATAGAGTTTCCCGTCCATATAAGTGGCGATATAGATGGAACTATATTTGCACGCAGCAATAATCCAGATGTTGGTTCTGTACCGTTGCGAAATATTACCCTAAATCTTTATAATGATGACGGCGAGATCGAGCAAAGCGCTATTTCAGATTCAGGCGGGTTTTATTATTTCTCTACCGTTCCACCCGGACGATATTTGCTCCTGATTTCAGAGAAAAGTGCTAAAAATGCCAAAATCATAAGTCCTCCACCTCAAGCCATAGAAATCGGTTATGATGGTACAGTCATATATGGCAATGATATTATAGTCGAAGAGGGTGAGCAAAATATCCCAAGTGAGGTTAAAGCCAACCTTGATGATTATAAGGCACGTCACCCACATATTAATTTTGATGAAAATGATTATGAAATTGTTCTCAACCTTGGTGAGTATAATTCTCGCCTGATGATGTCATTGGTGCATTACAAGGTAAAAACACGCTATTTACCGATACTCTCGGGCGGCAGTTTGATTGTACCGCCAAATGAGAGCTATGCAGATGAACAAACCGGCAAGCATAGCTTACGGTTTGGCCTGCGAGATGTATCTGTGGACGAGGCTTATAATCGCTGTAAATCCCTTGTTGCACGAAGCATTACTTGCAAGGTCGAGATATTTCCATCTTATATAAAACAGGCTAAAAACGAGCAAACCGACCTCTCTCAAGCCACTGGCGCGCCCTAGCCTTCAACGTTTCTTAATTCAAAGGAAATGTTTCTTCGGCATATATGCGCTGGTTTTCCAGATCATAATGCATCATTACAATCTTTATGGCGCCGCCTTGAATTTCCTTCCTGAGCGCAATCTCAAAGACGCGCTTATTTACTTCGGGGAATATATGAGCATTACTAACTTCACCAATAATCTCCTCCTTACCATCTTTGACATGATAAGCAAAAAGATGCCCCAAAACGGAATATGGCCCGCCTTCACGATAAACGGGTGTCATAACCTTTAGCCTACCATTTGCCGGATTTCTTTGAATATCAATACGCCCTATTTTTGCAGTTACATCTTCCTGCCCCGATCTTAGGATAACCGGAATTGTATAGCCGACATTAATGGTTACCATAGCGCGTGGACGACCTGTTTGATCCCCTTCTGCCTCTACAGGATCGGGCAAGCTGGCAAACCCAAGATGAACATGATAATCACCAGGGGGAATCACCTCTGGGCGACGCAATGCAAGCTTGATCTTTTGCTTGGCATTCGGTTTTAGCGTGACGCGCCTTGGCGTGAAAATAATATGCTTTGATAAATCAAATTCCGTAATCGCCTCAGGCACACTTGTATATGCGGGGCCAGTTTCTTTCATGCGAAAAAATCGCCAACTCATTTCATATGATTTCGGCTCATCACCCGTATTGACCAGAGTGACTTCGGCGAAACGATCTCTTTCACCAAAAAATACACGCGTGGGTGTGATCAACAAGTCCGCTTTTGCCGGAACAATTGGCATAGACACCAAAATCAAAAAAAGAAGAGCAAAGCTTTTTAAACGCATATTGTATTTCCTTTAATAAAAATAATAAAAATCAAAAATTAATCTGGATTTCAAGCTGACCATTATAGGTAAAATCTCCATAAGCATTTGTATTTCCAGATGTTCTGGCCGTTCCACCAACGGTAATTTCAGCAGTTCCGCCTGCCGTTGTTGTTGCAGGATGACTTTCTTGCAAACTGACCATCTGAAAGTTCTCACCACTGGCCGATAAAGGAATTGTTTGTGTTACCGTGACACTAGCTATTGCTGTGCTTGAAGGTAATCCATCAATGTCAAATATCCCTTCTTGCGGTGCGGCGATCTCTATAAACCCTGCAGCATCGAACGTGTAAGACCCATTGGTGTTAATTGTAATATCATATTGCGCGTCGTTATTTTTGGATATCCAAGAACCAAAACTCAAGGCCTGCACAACCGTTACACCAGCCTCAGCCTGAAGCGGTAACATCAAAAAACAGAAAAATAATGCGAGACGCATTAACATTGCACAAAACACTCTTTATCGATTTCCAAGGAAGCGACATCATAGGAATTTATGAATAGCCGATCAATATGATTTTTTTAGGATATACAAAGTTATCAAGAACAGCCTAGTTCTGAGGCGAAAAGTCTATTAACACCATGTTAGATTGCTCAGTTGTTCCCTTGTAAATATTATGATGCTCTACTGTAGCAAGGTCACCAGCATAAATGTGTTGCTCCCCGCTACCATCTTTATTTTGATACGTGATATGGCCTGTTAACAGTGCCTTGAATTGCGTCGTTGGATGACTATGGGTTGCTAAATCTGTACCTTCAGAAAAATCAAGCAATTTAAACTTGTTATGAAAGGTAGTGTCGGAATCATAATCTGCCTTAAAATCAAATTCACTTGCCAGGTCTGCTATTCTCGCCTCTTTCTTGGGACGCGTTATCCAATTCAACTTATCCAAGGCTTTGACTTGCAAATTTCCAATAGGATTATCAAAAGCTTTCACTGGCTTTGATACAGCTTTTGCAAGATCAACAATCATAAGAACAGCATTACTTTGCGCATGCAGGTCCATAGTATTATCCGGAGGGTTGTAAGCAATATGTTCGGCGTTAAGTGATTGCCCTTCACTACTTTGCAGATTACCATTAAGACAAAAAATGATGCTGTGCATTTGACCAGCAGTTTCTTCATGATCGTTTAAAGATGCCGAATTCATCAATATCCTATCACCTTTTTCTAACTTCAAAAAATGCACCCTACTGTCCATTTCAGGATCGTAAGGTTCCTTCCAAATCCCTGACTCAACGATTGATGCCCCGTTCAGGATTTCAAAAGATTCAATTGATGCAGAGACTTCACTTTGTCCGCTATTTTTCATCTGCACTAATGAATCACCTATGCTTTCCGATGCTCTATATTTAAAAAATCTGGTTAAAACCCCGACGTCACCCTCGACTTGCATAAACTTTCCTCTGCCCTTAACAATAAAATTTTAGGGTTAATGCTATCATAGTTTTTTCATAACCACTAATTTATTACATAAATACCACATCAACATAAATCTCGTAAAAAAAAGAAATATCCTATTGATGAGAATGGATATTTCAGGATATCATACCAACTGGTGTTTTCTGCTGCGTATTTCTTTTAGTTCTTATGCCCTGTTCTGGGGTCAACTGGTTCACTTTTACATGTACAGAAAAATAGCTCTGAGCCTGTGTTTTACGCTATTTTTGGGTCTCCTTAGCGGATGTAATCCCAAGAGCGTCTTGCACCTTGATAAAAGCGAATCAGCGAATCAAACAAGCAGCAAAAACAGCCAAAATCAAAACACCACCAGTGAACCAACGGCGGTATCACCGCCTTCAACCGAGAATCTCCTAGCCAAAGATAATGACGGAATTACAGCGCCTGTAGCGTTGCCGCCTAGCTATGGTGGTTCACCCCAGAAACCAGGACAATCCGGCACAGCATATATGCCAAATGGGTTACCAGTTTTACAGCCCATGAAAGGAGTAAATGTTGATGCGCTGTTTTCCGAGGAAATACGGGATTCAGACGAAAGATTTGATCGCGTAGAAAATGCGGTCGTCGAGTTACGCAAAGAATTTGAAAGCTTGAAACCTTCTATGGTTCGCCTTGCTGCTGTCGAGACCGACATACAAAGTCTGGTCACAGAACTTGAAGTTTTGCTGCAGGAAACACCGCCTACGCAAACACCGACACAGCTTATGCCGCAATATCAGAGGCCTGAGGATCAAGCCAATTTGACGGTTAGCCAATTGGCTACTGATCCCGATCCACCGCCTCAGGTAGGCGAACCTAAAGGTAATACGAGTCCACCTCCTATGGCTAAGCCCCCTGCCAAGGAAGTTAAAAAGCCTGCACCAACAACACCAAAGTCTAAAGCACCAGTCAAAGCATATGACGGTGTTGTTGCAACTAATCTGCGTATTGGTGAACACTCGGACAAGGTTCGCGTTGTTATTGATACGAATGTGAAAACCAATTTTACAATTGATCATGACAAGGAAGAAAACCTGATTACGGTTGAATTGCCTGATGCCAGATGGGTAGGCGATTTACAAGAAACACTCCGTGATTCAAAGCTTGTAAAATCTTGGTCAGTCACCTCAATCAATGATGATAAAGGCTCTTTGGTTGTTATGACCTTGAAGAAGCCCTCCAGCATTATGCAACAAAAGAGGCTGGCGCCTGACAGCCACCCTTACCACAGAATTTATTTTGACCTCTCGCTTTAAGAGTATAGGAAGGTCTGATGCGTAAAAAAGTTCTGCTTATTTTATGGGCATTGGCCAGTTTCGGAATTCTATGGCTTGCCTTGTCGCCTCATTTTGGTCCTCTACCTATATATCTTGATAAAGTTTTACACATTGTTTTTGCTTTCGTTTTGATGATAGGGCCACTCATTGTCACAAGAAAACCACTATATATTTTTGGTATCGGTTTTCTGTATATGGCTCTTGGCGTTGCTGTCGAATATGTCCAAGCCACTATGCCGGATAGATCAGCAGAATTTTTAGATATCGTAGCTAATATAATCGGCATCTTTCTTGCTTTCATTTTTTTCTGGTATCTGAGATGCAAAAAAGATTAACTAAGTCTATTGCCGATTATGGAGATTTCCGGTTATGTTTGCCGCATTGCAATATAAATTCCCACAAAAAAGAATGCGTACCTCTAAGAAGATGAGCGAAAACGATAATAAACCAGCCCTAAGCAAAACACGTCCTTTGGTAAAGGAAAGTGTAAGTGCATTGCTATTATTTGGTGATACTGTGGCGATTATTGTGGCCTTTATACTGGCGATGGTCACTGTGCCGTTCTTAAAGGATATTCTTGCACCGGAAATTTATACCAAGCCCTTAACCGAATATCAGAAAATACATGACCTTTTTTTCCTATGGCTATGTCCATTTGTCTTATTCATGTTTCATACCAAGGGCCATTACACACAGCGTGAGCCATGGTGGTCTGTAGTTAAAGGCGTGATGACTGTATGTATCATGGCTTTTGTCCTTGATGGGTTTATGCGCTTTGCCCTCAAGATGTCATTCTCCAGATCCCTCATCACTTTTAGCTGGGTCTATGTCTTCTTTATGGTACTGGCTTCACGCCAGATTATCTACCATATATGCCGCAAGAAAGGCCTGTGGAATATTCCAACCGTTCTTATCGGCAGTGTCGAGACTGTGTTTAACTCGCTTTATGCCTTTAATGCCGATCGTTTTACAGGCTATGACGTACACAGCGTTTATATCAGGGATACTGATAAAAGTATTTTTGACCCGAGCTATCTGCCACCACGATTCAAGAACGTTAAGGTCTATCGTGAGAAATTTAATGCACGAGACTATATTGAGAGTCATCTTGATAATTTCTTTATCTTTTCACTGGGGACATATCGCGGTGAAGAGCGAGATAAGCTGATTAAGTTTATGAACAAGCGACAAGCACTTTATGCCTTAGTACCGCCAATATCTAACCAGATCAGCATGAGCGAAATGATACCCAAACAATTCTTTGGCAATAACGTGATGCTGCTTCATGCCAGAAGTACGAATTTATCTTTGGCTGGGCGCATCATGAAGCGAGCCATGGATATTGTGCTTTCTATTATTGCCTTGATTATATTCTCACCGATTATGTTGGCGGTTGCTATTATGCTCAAAGTCGAGGGGCAAGGCGGCTCTGTTTTTTATGGCGGGGAACGCATTGGTTTTCGTGGCAAACGTTTTCGTTGCTGGAAATTCAGAACAATGGAACCTGATTCAGATCACTTATTGCACGAGCTTTTAGAAAGTGATCCTCAGGCCAAGGCTGATTGGGATAAGTACCAGAAGCTCAAGCAGCCTGATCCGCGTGTAACAACCAAAACGGCTGCCCTGATCCGTAAAACCAGTCTGGATGAATTACCACAGCTCTGGAATGTTTTAAAAGGTGATATGTCTCTGGTAGGACCGCGCCCTATTCTAAAACATGAGGCCAAACTTTTTGGATCTGATTTGAACCATTACCTGCTTGTACGCCCTGGTATCACTGGCCTATGGCAGGTCAGCGGGCGTAATGATACCACCTTTAACCGCCGTATTTACTGGGATAACTGGTATGTGCGCAACTGGTCACTTTGGGGTGATATTGTGATTATGGTGAAAACGGTCTGGGTTGTCCTGCGACGAGATGGCGCTTATTAAATTGAGGAGATCATATCTTCAACGTCCTCCTTAGCCTTGGTCAGGCTTTCCTCGTTTGATGAACGCAACACCACATTCACGCCCGTCTTGCCATCTTTGAAATAGGGATAGCTACCGATATCAACATCAGGAAACTTCTTTTGTATGTCGCCTAACCCTTCGGCAATTTTGCTCTCTGGGTAAAAGCATGGCACATTTTCTGATTTCACCAGCGCGCCACCAGCCAATGACGGTACAACATGATCGACCATAGCCTGCATAATGCGCGGTACACCTGCCATGACATATATATTGTCTATAATAAAACCGGGCGCAGCGGAGACCGGATTTGGGATTAACTCTGCGCCTTGCGGTGTCATCGCCATTTTACGGCGCGGCGCATTGAATTCTTCCTTGCCATAGTGTGCTTCAAGGATTTCAAAGGCTTCGGGGTGCGTTCCAAAAGCCACGCCACACGCTTTGGCTACGCATTCGGAGGTTATATCATCATGGGTCGGCCCAATCCCGCCGGAGGTAAACACATAATCCACCTGCTCTTTTAGGGATTTGAGTGCCTCCACTATCTTTTCTTCAATGTCAGGCACAATGCGCACCTCAACGAAGGATATGCCTTGTTCGCCCAGCTTATTAGCAAGGTAATTGATGTTCTTGTCTTGCGTGCGGCCGGAGAGGATTTCATTGCCGATAACCAGCATTGCCGCTTTATATGTTTTGCCCATGATTACCCTTAAATTCTTTACACGACGCCTATAAATCTATAAGTAACAGTGATCTGTGAATATAGGTTATAAATAATAAAGATGACAACGAATATAAATTTAAATCCACTGAATGACTTTACTGCTGAAGGTATCGAACTTCACAGCGAAAAAGATTTTGAAGGTATGCGCAAGGCCGGAAAGCTGGCGGCTGAAATTCTGGATATGATTACAGAGTATGTTGTGCCGGATGTTACGACCGAAGAGTTGGATAAGCTTTGCCATGATTATACGACCAAGGCTGGCGCTATTCCTGCACCACTGAATTACCAGGGCGGTGGGCCAACACCTTTCCCGAAATCTATTTGCACCTCGATTAATCATGTGGTTTGTCACGGAATTCCAGCAGATAAGAAGCTGCGTGAGGGTGATATCATTAATATTGATGTCACAGTTATTCTGGATGGCTGGCATGGGGATACGTCCCGCATGTATCTGGTTGGTGATAAAATCCCAGTCAAAGCACGCAAGCTTGTTGATGTGACCTATGATGCCATGATGGCAGGGATTGAAGCTGTTAAACCGGGGGCAACTCTGGGTGATATAGGCCATGCCATTCAAAGTGTTGCCGAGGCCGAGCGCTTTAGCGTGGTACGGGATTTTTGTGGTCATGGTTTGGGGCGTACTTTTCATGCCCCACCATCCGTGATGCATTACGGACAGCCCTCATCCGGGACCATCCTTCAGCCCGGCATGTTTTTTACAATCGAACCAATGATTAATGCCGGTCATTACGCTACAAAAGTTCTGAGTAGTGATGGCTGGACGGCGGTGACGCGTGACCGCTCCTTAAGCGCACAATTCGAGCATTCTCTGGCTGTTACTGAAACAGGTTTCGAGATATTCACCCTCTCTCCAAAGGGTTATACCAAGCCGCCTTATTCTTAAGTTTCCGTTGCATCTGCACCTGTTTTTCGTCATATTAAGATTTGTGTATAACTCCGTGGAAAACTAAGTTAAAACTATGGTGCAGCCCGCACAAAAAAAGATTTTAAAAGACCAGCCACATTATAAAGGCCACAGACAGAGATTACGGGAGCGTTTTGTCGTTTCGGGGGCTGATTCCCTGCAGGATTATGAATTGCTAGAACTTTTGCTCTTTCAAGCTATACCACGGCGCGATGTGAAACCTTTGGCCAAGCAGCTTTTACAAAAATTCGGTTCTCTGACCGAGGTGTTGAATGCCTCCCATCATGCCCTGTCACAATGTGACGGGATGAGTGATAACGTTGCCACAGCCATTAAAACGGTCACAGCAATTGCGCATCGTGCCATGAAGCAAGAGCTGATGAATAAGCCTGTCCTGAACTCATGGACGCGGCTGATGGAATATTGCCATGCGACTATGGCGCATGAGACGAAAGAGCATTTTCGTATATTATTCTTAAATAAAAAAAACGAGCTTTTAGCCGATGAAATTCAAGGCTCTGGTACGGTAGATCACACACCGGCCTATCCGCGCGAAATTATGAAGCGAAGTCTTGAGCTTGGCGCTACGGCTTTGATCCTGATGCATAACCATCCTAGCGGCGATCCGAAGCCCTCACAGGCCGATCTTAAGATGACACAAGCCATTATCGAGGCTGCGCGCCCCTTTAACATCACCATTCACGATCATGTCATTATTGCCCGAAACGGTCACACGTCTTTTCGGAATGAAGGATTGATGTAAGAATGAAATATCCTTTAAGCCTTATGTTTCTTTGTGTGTGCCTCTTATCGTTGAGTGCTTGCCAGACCACAATGACCGACGCTCAAAAAGAGCGCGAACAGAAAAACCCTTATTATTCGGCAACGCTGGAGCATGCGCGTAAGAAAAACTTTTCGACGATTCGGACAGAAATGGCTCTTAAAGGCTTAACGCTTGGCTCTCCGCTTTATATTCGTGCCTTTAAACATGAAATGGAGCTAGAGGTCTGGGCGCAAAATCCTTATACGGGTACGTACAAGCTATTTAAAACTTACCCGATTTGCAGCAAATCCGGTGTACTTGGCCCCAAGCTCAAGGAAGGTGATTTGCAAACACCTGAAGGGTTTTATGATGTCACACAAGAGCGCCTGAACCCGAACAGTAAATACTACCTGTCTTTTAATATAGGCTACCCCAATATGTTTGACCGTGCACATAGGCGTACAGGTACTCATTTGATGATTCATGGTTCCTGTGTGTCAGAAGGATGCCTTGCTATGACAGATAAGCATATTGGCGAAATTTATTTGCTGGTGGAACAGAATTTCAAGCATGGCATAGCTTCCGTACCTGTGCATATCTTTCCGTTTCGCATGACAGATGCCAATATGCTCTTACGCAATACGTCGCGCTGGTATCCATTCTGGGAGGATCTTAAGGCCGGATATGATTATTTCGAGGCATATAATACCCCGCCAGATGTCAGCGTACGCAAAAAACGCTATGTGATCGATGGTGCGAAGAAATATCTGGCACAGCGCTCTTGATCCTCTGATAAAAATCCCCTAGATTTCGGGCGTTACGAATAATAGAAAGATGAGTTATGATTCCTCGCTATAGCCGTCCCGAAATGGCAAATATCTTTGAACAGGAAAACAAGTTCCGTATCTGGCTGGAGGTTGAGACTCTGGCGCTGGAGAAAATGGCAGAGATGGGTGTTGTGCCTGAAAGCGCAGCGAAGGCTTTGCGTGAAAAAGGTGATTTTGATGTTGAGCGTATCAATGAGATCGAGGCCGAGGTCAAGCATGATGTGATCGCGTTTCTGACCTCCGTTGCCGAACATGTCGGAGAAGATTCACGCTACGTACACCAAGGTATGACCTCTTCGGATGTGATTGATACGAGCTTTGCCGTGATGCTGACGCAGGCCGCTGATCTTATCATCGAAGATATTAATAAGGTTTTGGCCGCTCTTAAAAAACGCAGCCTTGAGCATAAAGACTCGCTTTGTATTGGGCGCTCTCATGGTATTCATGGTGAGCCGACTACATTTGGGCTTAAGCTGGCTGGACATTATGCAGCCTTCAAACGTGCAAAAGAACGTATGATTGCGGCCAAGGAAGAAGTCAGCACGATTACAATTTCCGGTGCGGTCGGCACGTACGCCACAGCAGATCCTGCGATTGAAGCTCATGTCGCAGATAAGCTGGGCCTAAAGCCAGAAGTTGTTGCCACGCAAGTTATTCCACGTGATCGTCATGCGATGTTTTTTGCTACATTAGGGGTGATTGCCTCTTCGATTGAAAACATTGCCGTTGAAATTCGTCATTTGCAACGTACGGAAGTGCGCGAAGCGGAAGAATATTTTGATAAGAACCAAAAAGGTTCTTCAGCTATGCCACATAAGCGCAATCCAATTGGTAGTGAGAACCTGACCGGACAGGCGCGCATTATACGCTCGGCTGTGATTCCGGCGCTTGAAAATGTAGCACTATGGCATGAACGTGATATTTCGCATTCTGCCGTAGAACGTACAATCTTACCTGATGCTTTGATTTCGGCAGATTATGCCCTGAATCGTCTGGCTGGCCTGATTGACAAGCTCTTGGTTTACCCAGAGCGCATGAAACATAATCTGGAGATGACTGGTGGCTTGGTGTTCTCTCAGCGGACAATGCTGGCCCTGACTCAAAACGGGATCAGCCGTGAAGATGCCTACAGAATTGTTCAACGTAATGCTATGAAAGTCTGGGAAGATCGCAGCGGCGGTAAAGGCTCTCTTAATTTACGAGATGCGCTTGAGAGTGATTCACAAGTCACTGAAAAACTTGACAAAGCTACATTAGATAGTATTTTCGACTACACAGCTTATACGAAAAATATCCCCGCGATATTAGACCGTGCGCTCACAGATTAACTTTTAAAAACTTGCAGGAGATCCGCTATGAAAGGCGATAAGAAAGTCATCGAATATTTAAATGAAGCTTTGAAAAAGGAACTGACTGCGATCAACCAGTACTTCCTGCACTCGCGTATACTGGAAGATTGGGGTATTACAAAGCTGGCTAAACATGAATACAACGAATCAATCGAAGAAATGCATCATGCAGATGAGTTGATCAAACGTATTTTGTTTCTTGAAGGCCTGCCGAATTTACAGGATCTGGGCAAGCTTTACATTGGTCAGAACGTCAAGGAAATCATGGAATGCGATATGAAGCTGGAAGTTGACGGCGCGGCACATTATCGTGAAGCGGTTTCTTATGCCGATGAAGTAAAAGATTATGTCTCACGTGATTTATTTTCCAAAATTCTTGCTGAGGAAGAAGGTCATATTGATTATCTGGAAACACAATTACAGATGATTGAAGATATGGGTATACAGAATTATATCCAGCTTAATTCTCAAAGTCCCTTGGATGCTGAAGAGTAAGCCTTACTGGAATAGAAAATTCGCAATTTCTTTTGATGGCAAATACCCTTGTTTGACCGCTCTGTTGTTTTCATCTATCAAAACAATAGTCGGATAGCTATTCCATGGCTTAACACCGAATTTTCTAACAGCATTTAACAAAGTACTGCCTCCATCAGGGTTGCTTATAATAATTTTGAAGGGAACATCATCAAATTTTTTGATGTATCTGGCAAAATTACTGCGATTTTTATCCTCTGACACGGCTATAATAGAACCAGCTTTGGCGCGCTCCATATCCATTAAATCAGGGATTTTCTTGCGGCATGCCGGACACCATGACGCGTAGAAGACAAGTGCCCTTCTCTGCCCTTTAGTGGCATTGATATAGCTAGCGATTTTTTCAGGTGGCAGGACGTATATTTTTTGCTCTTTGGCAAAAACATGATTTTGAAAAAAAACTACTGAAAATAAAAATAAACACAAAAATAAAACTGTTTTTTTCAATACCAAAAACTCCTGTTAGCACAATATTTGATGATTATATCACAGAACTTATCATAGAACATACACCCCTTTTAAATGATAATGACTTGCATTACCAAACGCCTTGTGATAATGATTCTTAATAAGTAATAACTTTTTCGAAAGTCACCCATGTATATTTGTTTATGTTACGGCGTTACTGATGGTAATATCCAAGATCACCTTGATGATTTTGGAAATAAGACCTCGTCGAAAAATGTGCACAAAGCTTGTTCTGGTGCGCAAAAGCCGAATTGCGGGAAATGCATCCCTATGATCAAAGACATGGTTGACCATCACAATAATAAAATAACAATCGGCGAATTATCAGATACGATGAAACAAGTTACTGCGGCCAATAAAAAGCCTGAAACAATTTAATGCATTCCGCATTGCCTCTTGCAATCCTTTTATATCTGTGCAACCTCATAAAACAGTCATTCATCTATAACCATAGCCTTTATATAATAGGGCTTTCAGGAGGAAGAATATTAAGATGATTAAAAAGTTTTTGATTTTACTAGGAGGTCTTTTCATCATGACAGCAGCAACACAAGAGGCTAAGGCAGCTGATCCAGCTAATACAATCGAAATGGAAGTTTCAAGCGGCGGTAAAGTCGTGATTGAATTATTGCCTGATATCGCGCCACAGCATGTTGAGCGCATTAAAACTCTCATCTCAGAAGGTTTCTATGATGATATTATTTTTCACCGCGTCATAAGCGGCTTTATGGCCCAAACAGGTGACCCGACAGGTACAGGTATGGGAGGATCAAAATATCCCGACCTTCCGGCAGAGTTCAGCGATTACCAGTATAAGCGTGGCACAGTTGGCATGGCACGCTCTCAAAGTCCTGACAGTGCAAACTCACAGTTCTTTATCTGTTTTACTGATACAGGCTGTAGCTTTCTGACTGGTCAATACACAGTTTTTGGCCAAGTGACAGAAGGTATGGAATATATTGACGCTGTTGCAGTGGGTGAGCCTCCCGCTAATCCAGATAAAATAGTATCTATGAAGACTGGATCAGCCGAGTAATTTTAAAAATTTCTTTACGGCATTTAGTGAAATGCGCCTATAATTTGATCTTAGGCGCATTTTTTTATGAGGTGAAATGGATAATGAATGGTGGAAAGGCGCGGTAATCTATCAAGTTTACCCCCGTAGTTTCCAAGATAGTAATGATGACGGTATTGGTGACCTGAAAGGTATCACCGAGCGTCTTGAATATATATCGTCTTTGGGCATTGATGCGATTTGGATATCACCGTTTTTTAAATCACCTATGAAGGATTACGGTTATGATGTTTCGGATTATCGTGATATTGATCCAATCTTCGGGACATTAGCGGATTTTGATGAGCTACTCATAAAATCTCATGAACTCGGCATTAAAATTATAATTGATCTTGTGTTGTCTCATACGTCGGACCAACATCCGTGGTTCCTGCAGAGCACGCAGGATAAAAATAATGACAAAGCCGATTGGTATGTCTGGGCCGATCCTAAAATTGTTGATGGAGAGAAATGCCCGCCTAATAATTGGGTGTCTTTATTTGGCGGCTGCGCATGGGAATACAATGAAAGCCGAGATCAATATTACCTGCATAATTTCCTTACCGAACAACCTGATTTAAACTTTCATAATCTTCAGGTACAGAAAGCTGTGCTTGATATTTGCGGCTTCTGGCTGGAACGTGGCGTTGACGGGTTTAGGTTGGATGTCGTGAACTTTTATTTCCATGATAAAGAGCTGCGTGACAACCCTGAACGTCGTGAGGATGTGCCCTATGCCACGCAATTTGAAGAAGATGTTCCCTATTCACGTCAGCAGCATCTCTATGATAAATCCCGCCCTGAGAACCTTGATTTCCTTAAGAAACTTCGTGCCCTAACAGACAATTATGAGGGGCGTGTCCTGATTGGCGAAATTGGCGATGACCGCCCTATTACACGATCGAAGGAATATACAAAAGGTCATAACCGTTTACATACATGCTATAATACTAAGCTTATGTCCGGCACGCACAAGGTTTTGAAACCCGAGACTATTATAGAGCCTGTAGAATACTACCTTGGTGAACAAGAGAATCAGACGGAATTGGACACACATCGTACCGGCTGGCCAAGTTGGGCATTCTCTAACCATGATGTTGTGCGGGCTGCTAGCCGCTGGTTTGCGCCCTATGATCATGACCCCACATTCTCAAAATTATTGTTGGCAGTCCTTGGTTGCCTGCCTGGTAGTGTATTTTTGTATCAAGGTGAAGAATTAGGGCTGCCGGAAGCTAAAATTGCCTATGAAGACCTGCATGACCCATGGGCAAAACAAACATGGCCGGCATGGCAAGGGCGTGATGGATGCCGTACGCCTATACCATGGTCTAAGGTTACACCGCAAAACCCCTATGCTGGTTTTTCTTTTGCAAAACCATGGTTACCGATTCCCGAGACACATTATTTGCTAACCCATGATAAACAGGACCATAATCCAGATAGCGTTCTAAACTTCACACGTACATTTTTGAATTGGCGTAAAAATCAGCCTGCACTACTCAAAGGCAGCTATGAATTCCTTGATAAGATTAACGAGGATCTACTTGTTTTAAAAAGGAAACACCATAAACACGAAACGTTTTGTATATTTAATTTTTCGACCAAGCAAAGAACGTATGAAAATCATATTTTGAAAAAATATGAGGCTAAGATTTCAGGTTTCAATTTTGAGGAATAGAGAACACGTACACTCAAAACACAGCTTAGCCTTTTTTACCCGAATCGGTTTTTGTTGATTTTTTAGGTGTTGATTTTTTGGATTTTGTATTTTTAGCGTCTTTATCGTCATTGCCCTCTTCTAACGCGACAACTAGCTCTTCTACTTCATCTTCTTCCAATTCGAGAGCTAAAGGCTCATCTAAAACTTCATCATCAACTTCAAGTCTTGCTGATGCCCCTTTATGCTCCTTACTCTTTTTCTGCAATATCGAAAGCTCGCCTGCCTCAAGGTCAAAAACCTCTGCTGCTGCTAAAAGCCTTTTAACCATCTTATCTAAAACGGCAGGATTTGAGAGCGGCAATGGCGTATCAAGCCTAAGCAACCCACCACCTTCATAAAAAATCAATACAATCCAAGCCTTTGGAATATCCATCAATTCTAATATAGTTTTAAGGCGCTTTTCTGTTAAATAAGCTGCTGCAATGCCCTTATCTTTTGTCCGCACAATATAAGAGTCATCCCAGCCTTTAATATCAGGCTTGTGTTCCTGATATAGCTTAAGGGTCTGGATAATCTGTACCATGCCTCCACTAGCCACAGCCATTCCTACAGGCAGAGATGAATTCAATGAAATTTCTATGCTGGTAAGACGGCGCTGTGACCTCGCGTCATATTCCGAATGATCACTGGTGAAAGCCAGTATCTTATATTCCCCCAATGCGCCTGTGACCGTTGGTGACTCATATAAGCCATTCCCTTCATAGCGCAATTTGCGCTTGGTCGCATATATCTTCCATCCTCTTTTCTGGTTGAACAGAACATAAGATGTCCATACCCAAAACCCGACAAGGAACGTTGAAATCAATAACCATATAATGAAAGATAATGACAAATATGCCTCCAGAGATAGCCATAGAGTTTATGACCTAAGTCTTTGTTTTACTCAAATTATACCCTCATGTCCAGAGTATATACCCAGCTTGTTATTATACAGCTTATGCTGCTTTTTGGGAAATATATGTAAAGAGCCGGAGACTCATGCCTCCGGCTCGCTACTGGCTTTCTACTTAATGTACTTTGGATTAATTATACCTGATGTCCTGATCACCCTGTCCGTATTGGATCAGAAACTCTGTTTGAGTTTTGTCAGTAGACATCTTGTTTGCGAGAACACCCATTTGTCCGAGTAATTCCTCAGCTTGTGACACAAGTGCTTCGGTTTTACCTACACTAATCACCTCGGCATCGGCATTTTGCTCAAGTCTTTCAGCAATAACCTCTTCATGCTTAGATGTTTTCTCAACTTTTTCTTCCAAGCGGTGAATAGCATCCCCAAAGAATCCGGCCTGCTTATCTACAACATCAACCTTACGTTCCAGCTTTTGCATATTTTCGCTAAAAGCATTGGCCTGTTCACCAACATTATTCACCTTGGATTCCATTAAGGTAATAGATTGTGTGAATGATGAGGTCTGAGAATCCACTTCTTCAACTTTTTCTTCAAGCTTGTGCAATGCATCGCTGAAGAACCCTGTCTGCTTTTTGACCACTTCAAATCCACTACGCAGACGCTCGAACCCTGCACCCAGCACAATACTTGTTCCAACAGCAGCGACTGCTGAGAACACTGCCATCATAACCGAGACGGCAACAATTGTTTCGACTTCCAAAGACATGACTTAACCCTTTCCTCAAAATTGAGCTATATGTTTTAATTATTCCCCGCCAGCAAAAATTTTATTTTTGGTCTAGGACAGGTTTCCAAAGATTTTAAATGATGTTTTAAAAACACCTCATATTATTATGTTAAATCTTAATAGCTATTTTTGTCTATCATTATCGTTTCGAAATTATTTCAATTTTTAACTTCTTTATAATTAAATTTGTTATTCCCCTCGAAGAAGAAGACTGGATTTATTTTTCAGCATGCGCTAAATTTTTAACGTAATAATTTTATTGGTGATAAGGCCATGTCTGAATCTTTTTTGTTAGCACTTAAATGGTATGTGATTGCAATCGGTGTCATGGTTGGCACTTCGGCTTTCATGATTTCGCAGAGCACTAATTCTATGGATCCGATCATTATTGGAATTTTAGGCTATGGTATTTCATATGTTCTGATTTCCGTATGGAAAGACTTTCGGGAAAAACTTCTCTTTGCAAGCGGTGCTGTCTTTGTTGCAATCTCCTTGTTTGCGCCTTACATGCACTTCATCATATTTATGCTATTTGATAGAGTCATAGAAATTAACGAGTATTACCTTTGGGGTTTGACCATGGCTTTTGTGGGCATACCTGTTATGACTATTGTTTTTAAATTTCTTCAATAATCATTTATACTTAACGCATTGCAGCAACGATTTTCCCTGCAAAACTCGCACTCAGCCTAGCTTTTATGCTATGATTAGATATGGCAAGAAGACTGGTGGAAAAAATATTTTTCATACCACGCCAGAACGGAAAACAAAAAAAGGACTATAATAAACTACTACTCACTATATTTTGTTTACCTCTCATGGCGGGGTGTATGAACACCCATACGACGCAAGCTTTAGCTCCTGCGCCGCCGGAAGAAAGTTTTTCCAAAATCGCTTACAGCACGAATATTCAGCCCCACACTACAAAGATGTTATTGCCTGCAAAGATCGAGCCCGCCGCATCGGCAGATATTATCAAAGCATCACTGTCAAAAGAAACCAAGGCAAAAAAATGTAAAGTTAATCATCGCTTTGACCGTAAAGCTTTGATTGCTTATCAGTGGGATAGAAGTCGCCTTGGTATTGATATTGATGGGGTTGGGGTGGATTGGGATGGATTTTCTGAGTTCGAGGCTGTTAAGATTGAATATCGCTTGAAGTTTTCTCCTGAAAAGACAAAAAGAGAAAAATGCCTTTACCCTTCTAAGTGGCAAGGCCTCATTGGCTCGGGGGATAATGAATTCTTTATACGTCAGGAAAATACAGTCTGGGAAGAGCTTAAGGATATGAAAAAAGACCTTAAGAAAAAGATCAATAACTACTTCTAATTCCCTATTTCATAATAAAAAAATGGATAAGTGTAGAAAAATTTGCTACAGTTAATAGATCACATATGCACTTTGTCTCTGCGTTAGTAGTTTTCACATTTTCAAACGGAATGAGGTAGCGTCATGTTCAGCAATGATAAAAAATCCATTTTTAAATTTGGTTTTTGCGTTTTATGCGTAACATTTATCTTGTCAGGCTGCACCTCGTCAAATTATAACGGTGCAAAATTAGAAACTTTATCCGAAGAAGAAAAAGAACCTATTACAATCCTATCTTTTTCTCTTAGAAATGATCCCACACCCGAAATTGTATATTCTTCTGAAAGCGCCGAGAATCAAGAAGAGGCAAACGCAGAATAGTTTTCTGCATAGCGATTCCCTTTTCCAGTCAAGAATTTTCTACTTTTTTCAAGTGATTGTCTTGCTTTTTTAAGTTAGTCGGATTATTGTTTAGTTTCTGGCAGCATGTCGCTGTAGTACTTCCTGCGTTCACAAAATTATATATACGAAATATTCCTAAATAAGGGAGGGAATTGTGCGGTTATCAATACTTCGTCTTGCTATATTGAGCACGCCTTTGGCACTTACAGCTTGTGGTGATGGATGGGAAGCGGTGAAAACGACCGAATATTTCCCGTATGGTAATAAGCGAACAGCTGGATCTGGTGTTGCTTATGTTTTGGCTCGTATGATGCCGGAAAAAGAATTAAATGTGGCGGAGCCTGTTGTTGAGCCACCGCCTGCTCCTGCTGAGCCTGCCCCTGCATTGGAAGCAGAAGCGATCTTTAATGAAGCGCAAAGCAAAGGCGGCAGTCCGATGCCAGCCAAAACCCCTGAAGAAGCTGCCCCTGCAGATGAAGAGATGGAAGGCGTTGCGCTGGATATGAATAACGGGTCACAGAAACTCCTTGAGCAAAATATAAAAACAGCTGCCACTGAACAAGATAGTGAGCTTCATGTTTCTGAAATTGAACCTGCCGCCGGCATAGAAGAGCCTGGTGTTTATCCCAACAGAGTTATCGAACCTTCGCATGTTATTACGATGCCGGAAGATCATATTGTCTCCCCGAAAGTTGAGGTTATTGAACTGACCAGTGAAGGTCAAAAATCACTGAACCAGATTTATAAAGACGATTTCTAGGATAGTTTTGCAATTGAATTACTGAACAGGGCCATATATTGGTCCTGTTTTTTTATTTTGCACTGGTTAGAGGCTTATGTGTGGTTCTTGAAGATGCCATGATTTCAATAATATTCAGGTTATTACGCCCTTTATACAAATCAACATCAATAATTTGAGCGCGGGAGCAGACAAAAGCCGAGAGCATGAAGACAACTCCCATTATGTTTTTATATTTACTTGCTTTTCTGTGGCAGGAACTCATTTTCAACCCAATTAAAATTGCACTCAATTTTGTTACTAAAAAAAATTCTTTTGTGCAATATTAATTCGTCTTTTTTCTAATATTTTTGACAATAAGCCCTGCGTAAATTATTTTTCACGCAACGCATTCTCTCGAAGGTTCCAAAATGGCTTTAGCAGAATATGGGCAATACGTTGTTTACCGGAAATGATATTCACATCTACTGTCATGCCGGGATAGAGCGGTTGCCCGTCTCCTATTGTATTTTGCTTTAGAATGATGCGCGTGCGGTAATATTGTGCGCCGCTATTTTCATCCGTAAAGCTATCGGCGCTAATATCCGATATTTCGCCATCGATCCCCCCATAAACTGCATAATCATAGGCCGTAATTTTGACAAAAGCCGGAAGCCCAATCCAGATCAGGCCTCTATCTTGTGTCCTTATCTTAGCTTCAACAATCAGATTATCTTCTAAGGGGATAATCTCCACCAGATTTTGGCCGGGCTGAATTACACCGCCCTCCGTATTCACAAAGAGCTTATTGATAATTCCTGTTGTTGGCGAGAGTACATCGGTACGATTAACCTCGTCATATCCTGTTTTCATACGCTCGGTCAGCTTTTGAATACCCAGTTCAACCTGACTAAGCTCGTCTGTAATTTCCTTGTTATATTCGCGCTTTTCGCTTTCGATTTTCTGCCGGACTTCCTGTATCTCGGCGCGTGTTATCGGGATATTCTTTTTCACCTGATCAATGCGCGTATCAAAGCTTTTGACTTTGCTTTTGGATTCAAGGTAACGGCTACTTGACATGGCTCCAGATTTTTTTAGACGCTCGTTAATCTCGAATTGCTCCTGTGCAATATTGCGTTCACTTTGCAAATTCGTGAGTTGGGATTGCAAATCTTCAAGACGCAATTCCTTTTGTTTGACTTGCTCGCGCCATATGTCGATTTTTTGCTGGAGAGCATTTTTACGCGAGGCAAAAACCATTTTTTCATTTTCAATGATTTCCTTCATTTTCAAATCATCGGTTTTTTCATTCACTTCGAATGTGTCGGCCCCATTAAATTCAGCGTGAAGACGTTGCAGCTTGATTTTCAAAGCTTCCAAAGAAATTTTCTGTTCCTGTAAATCCGATTTTGCGCGCTGGTTACTAACCAGCAATAATACATCGCCTTTATTGACTTTTTGTCCTTCACGAACATTGATTTTGCTAATGATACCACCCTCAAGATGCTGAACGACCTTAGACTGGCCCGCCGGAATAATGCGCCCTGATGCGCGGACATGTTGTTCTATTTCGAAGTAATAGGCATAGGCAATAAAAACCGTGACCATAATCACAATTAGCCATAAAAGCGGTTTAAAACGCCATATCTCGTTGCTTTTAACAGACGGCTTCATGATGCCCCCAGCTTCTTAATGATCTCGTCACATGGCCCGTCAGCAGCAATTTGCCCCTTATTGATTAGAACAAGCCGATCAACCAAGGGCAAAAGCGTTGTCCGGTGCGTAATCATGATAAAGGTTTTATCTTTTAAATACTCTCTGAAGGCCTGAATAATTCGTACCTCCAAAGCATGATCCATGCCATTGGTCGGCTCGTCAAAGATCAAAAGCTGCGGTTCGTGTACAATGGCGCGCGCTAGCGCTATGGCCTGCTTTTGTCCTCCAGACAGGAATTCTCCTCCCTCTCCTATTTTGGCCTCATAGCCTTGCCCAGTGGCCTCCATGAAGATATCTACTCCAGAGATTTTTATAGCTTTTTCAAAAGCTTCATCCGAAATATAATTACGTCCCATTGTGATATTATCACGAACAGACCCACTGAAGAAATGTGGATTTTGAGGCACTATGCCTATATTCCTTCGCCAGTCATAAGGATGTATTTCCTGCAAGTTACAATTATCCACCGAGATCGTACCCTGCAAAGGATGGACTTCACCTGCGATCACCTTCGATAAAGTTGTTTTCCCTGCTCCGGTTTGCCCGATCAGCCCTATTTTCTCCTTTGGTTTAATAACCATATTAATCTGCCTTAAGGCAGGCTGTAGCTGATTAGGATATTGGAAAGAGACATCTTTTAGCTCTATCTTACCCTTGAAACTCTTTTTGCGTTCATAAGATTTTTCCGTTTCGACTTCTTGGGGCAAAGCAAATATCTTATCGATCAGCTTCAATATATCCTTTGTATGCTGCACACGCCCGAGAAGTCCTGCCACACCAAGCACTGGTGCAACGGCGCGGCCTGAAAGAATTGTGCAGGCGATCAATCCACCAACGGTTAGCGTACCTTGCTCAATTTCAAAAACCCCGAAGAACACCACGCCGACATTTGCCAGATACATAAAGAGCAAAGACAGGGCCTGGATGGTATCCGATAAAAACTGGCTGCTTTGTGATGAATGTGATGCATTTTTGCTAACACTTTTCCAGCGGTAAATATAGGGCGTAATGGCATCGGAAAACTTGATGCTGTTTACACCCGAGAGCATCTCCACCAGAATAGAGGTTTTAGACTGCCCGTCCTCAATATGTTTTTTCACGCGTTTATTCAAAGGATGGTACACAAATAGGTTTAAGATAATGATAGCCGCCGCTGCGCTCAACGGAATTACGGCTAGTGCAGGTGACAAGGTGTAAATTACAAAAATAAAAAGCGTAAAAAACGGCACATCGACACAAGCCATCACTATTTTAGAGACAAAGAAATCACGGATATTCTGAAGCTCCCTGAACAACCCTGATTTTTCACCGACAGAAAGGTTCATAGAGGATTGGGGCACAGCAAATATTTTTTGCATCAGAGCGATGTCAAAATCTTCACTGACCGAAGAAGAGACACGCTCGGCGATATATATGCGAATAGTTTTGACGATAAAGTCGAAGACCAAAACAATCAGGATTCCAACGGTCAGAGCAATAAGGGTTTCTCTGGCAAAATTAGGTACCACCTTGTCATAGATATTCATCGTATAAAGTGGCAGAGCGATTACAAAAAGATTAATGAGAACCGTACAAAGAATGAGATTGCTGTAATTCCGCCAACCAGATTTTAATGGCGCCCAGAACCAGCTCTGGCTACTTTTCTTATCTGATATCTGCACAATGCCACCAAAAAATATTGCATAACCCAAGAACTTCTTTTCTAACGTTTTGAACGTTACTTTTTTTGTACCCTTATCAGGTATAAAAAGTTTAAATCCTTCTTCATCTGGCGTACACACGCACACCTCATCATTTTCAAGGAAGATAACGGCTGGCTCTTTGAGGCTCTCTAATTCGGTGATTTGAAGATTTAAGTGAATGCCAATTGACTCACCCCATGCGCTGACCACGTCGGGGGAGATATCTTCATCTTGCTGGTAGCTGATTTCGTTTTCAAGCGCTGTATAGCTCTTATTGATTCCGTATAAGGATAAGAGCTTTTCAAAGCATTTTGATAATGTATTTTTAGGCGTATCTGTCATATCCAAACACAAATCAGCTGGAATTAATCAATACGCAGTAAGTTATTTATCTGTAACAGAAATATGTATTATCGCCTAGAGCCAAGCTCTTGGAATCTATACAACTTGCACATCAATATTTGTGCCGTTTGACAGGGCAAATGTCTGACTTGTTCCGGAGAATAAGTTACCCGGTGCGCCACCACTATCCGTCAAATTCAGGTCAAAGCCGCTGGCAACCGTCAAAGTCAGTGTGCCGCCTGCACCTGCTATACCCAAGACATCGCCCTCGTCCATATCAAACTGATCAGGTCCGGTAAGCGAAGCACCACTTAAGTCAATTTCTTCTATATCAACAAAAACATTAGCCAGCGTATCACCATCAATATCCAGATCAGAAAGATTATCGGCTGCCCCGAACTCAAGAAGAGATATTGTATCATTTCCGGCATTGCCATCTATACTATCCGTTGCCAAAGCTGATATTGCTGAATTTGTAACAGCTATAGTATCATTACTATTGGATAACAAAAATTCTTCGATCCCTGTTATACTATCTGTTCCGCCTGTTGATTTGATAACAGTTGCACTGCTAGCCGAACCGATAAACCCGCCTGCAACAAACCCGCCAAAAGTGGTGTAATTAATTGTATCTCCGGTTGTATGACCCTGACCTTGTATATCATCGTCACCAGCACTGGCGTAGAATGTATCATTTCCTCCACCGCCTTGCAGTGTGTTATTCAAAGTAGAACCTGTTATTGTATCACCAAGGCCTGTCCCAATAACATTTTCAACATTGCTAACTGTTTCAGTGTTGCCATATGTATCAACGGCATTTCCAGCACCACCATCTAAATTAATTATTATAGCGCCACCGCCGCCTTCAGCGCTGTAATCAACTGTATCAAAAAATGTTGCGCCACCATCAATTGTATCAACACCATCACCACCAGTTAGCGTATCAGCGCCGCCGCCACCTTGAAGATCATTTGCTCCGCTACCGCCGATAATAATATCATTAGAGCCAGATCCCACTACGTTTTCTATACTATTACCAACGATAATATCATTTGCGCCATCACCGTCATTGGAAACAGTGCCTGTGCTTAAATTGACGTTTATGCCACCTCCTGCGAGTGAATAATCTATTGTATCCGTACCTGTACCGCCATCAATTGTATCAACACCGCCACCTCCGAATATTGTATCGTCTCCTGCGCCACCATTAATATCATCGGAACCATCTTCACCATATAGATCATCATTACCATCATCACCATCGATGTCATCATCATCATCACCGCCATAGATCGTGTCATACCCAAAACCACCAATAAGTGTGTCCATCCCTGCGCCGCCGTATAGAGTATCTGCACCTCCCGCACCATCAATTACGTCATCATCCCCTTCACCGTAGAATGTGTTGGCATTACCATCTCCCGTCATATTATCGACGTTATTTGTACCGCGAATAATCTCAACATTCTTGATATAGTCAGTTTCGCCAGCACCATTGAGCGTGATAGCCGAGTAACCACCACCGCCCAGAGGATCTGTTCCTCCATAAGCAGCATTCAATGTAAAAGAAATACCACCTGTTATATCAGCACGTGCAACATAGGAAACTGTGTCTGTATTAGCGCCACCATCAAGAAAGTCATCTCCCAAGCCACCTATAAGTGTGTCATTTCCGCTATGACCACCAAGTAAGTTTACACCTGCATTACCAGTTAGCGTGTCTCCGCCTGTTGTTCCTATGATATTCTCGACACCGACAACCGTATCGTCATGTGATCCACGATCAATTGTTCCATCGCCATTAATATCAAGCGTTACAGAAGTTATTGCTGTTCCTACACGAGAATAATCAAGCGTATCATTACCAGCTCCGAATGTAATGGAATCGGTTAAACTGCTCCCATAAACGTAGTTATTTCCTGTTCCTGCATCAATCACTTCAGCTAGACTATTACTTGTATAAATCGTGTCATCGCCATCTGCCGTAGTTAGGCGCTCGACTTCTCGTATGCGCTGCGTACTTCCGCTAGCACCAAAAATCTGGAAGGATGTATCATCAAGACGAACTGTCAGATCACTGCCAGTCATACCACTATAGTCAACAAAATCACTGCCATTACCATTACCATCAATTGTGACGGCAACATTATCCATTATGAAGGTGTCCTGATTATTTGATGCGCTTATTGTTTCAATACTAATCAACGTATCCGAAGCACCATCACCATCATTTGTAACCTGAATATTTGGCGCAGGATCACTGAAATCAACAGTAATTCCACCTGCTGCACTTGTATATGATGCCGTATCTGTTCCACTGCCACCATCAAGCGTGTCTATACCTGCGCCTCCGGTAAGCGTATCATTATTCCCAAGTCCCATTAAAGTATCAGCACCACCTAAACCAGATAATGTGTCAACTCCCGCTCCACCTGTGAGCACATTATCAGCTCCGTCACCTGTTAAAAAATTTCCGGTATCTGAACCAATCAGGTTTTGAATATTAATTAAAGTATCTGTTCCTCCATCACCATCCAAGATAGCGGATGTTACTGATGCAAATACAAAACCACCAGCATTCGCATAAGAGACTGTATTAATGCCGGCACCACCATCTAGCGTATCATCACCTGCTCCACCACTAAGCGTATCATCACCAATACCGCCTTCTAGCAAGTTGTCAGCCGTACTACCTACGATAATGTCATTCAAGTCCGAACCCACAACATTTTCAAAGTTAGTATAGTTGTCCGTACCTATTGCCAAGCCGGCGCCACCGCCATTATCTGTAGCTACTCCTGTTGCCAGATTTATATCTACTGCAGATGACAGTGAGAAATTCACTGTATCATCTAGTCCTGTTGAACCATTAACAATGTCATTTCCTGTAGAGTTGTAAGCAACATCATCTCCAGCCGTCAGGATATATTCCTCGAAATTAGAGAAGCTATCTGTGCTAGCATCGCCTGAAAAATCAGCTGTCCCCAAATCAAGACGTAAAGTTACAAAGCCACCTACCAATTCGGCAAAACTTAGAGTATCTGTATCTCCACTTCCTGCTCCGTCAAGTGTATCACTACCAAGCCCCCCTTGAATGACATTATCACCAGCATCACCTGTAATATCATCAACACCATCTGATCCTATTACGTTTTCAATATTCAGTAGCGTATCCTGCCCACCACTGCCTCCACCATCATTTGTTGCCAAACCGTCACCAAGACCATTTGCACCCAAATCAACAACAATGCCAGAAACTCCGGCTTCAGTGTAACTCACTGTATCCGTGCCTGCACCACCATCAAGAATATTATCTTCTGGCGAGCCAAAGAACGTGTCATCAAAATTTGTCCCAGTGAGGTTTTCAATATCAATTAAAGTATCTGTATCGCCTGCAGGTGCATTTACTGTGGCTGTTCCGGTTCCATCAAGATCAACCGTTACTCCAGTACCACCGACCACATAGGCGTAGCTGACTGTGTCACCGATACCAGCCAGCGCGTCATTACCACCATCCAGTGTATCATCGCCATCATTACCGGATAAGACATCATCTCCGTCGAAACCACGCAAGATGTTATCGCCTGTATCTCCGAGAATTGTATCATCAGCCTGCGATCCGGTAATATTTTCGATACCTGTTACCGTATCTGTATATGCGCCAGCATCAATATCCACGAGGTATGTCGCTCCAGTTGACATATCGACATCAATTGCCACAGTTTTAGCCGAATAATCCAGTGTATCACCAACATCACCTTGGGCATTAAATCCGGAATCACCGCCTTGCGTGCCGCCATCAATCGTATCATTCGACAACGTTCCATAAATCACATCATCGCCAGAACCTGTTCTTATATCATCAACGCCGCGCCCACCATAGACTTCCATGTCGCTATTGCTCGTTCTAATTAGATTGGCGTTTGGCAAAGTTGATAGAACCAGAACCGTATCCCCTGCATCTGTTTGAACAAGATCTCCAGCGCTAGTGACATTACTGACACTAAATTTTTGCAAGAATTCAAAAGTCTGAGTCGTATCACTCGGCGGTGTAAACATGCTACCGAAATCAAAATCAGCCGTCAGGTCAAAGCTTAACTGGAATACCGGCGATACTGTATCTACCGTATAGGTAAAGAGCATATCCAGATTACCAAGAGCATTTAAGGTTATGCCCGCAGGGTTTGAGATAATAAAACCACCACTTCCATCCGGCGCAGCCGCCAATGTTACGTTATTATCACCTGTATCATCGATAATACCAACAACGTTAAAGCCCGGAGGCAACACCCCAGATTCAAGCGTGATATGAATTTCTGTGACATCAAAGCCACTGGGCAAGTTCGGCGCAAATTGAATCACGCGTGCCGTCGTATCTTCGGTAAAATGATCAGGGTCATCAGCATAAATTGTTGTCGTAGCTGCTAAACTTACCGTATCAATATTATCCGTCGAAAACTGGAAACTATTTGAGGGATTAAACGCTGCTAATTGTGAACCGCCGCCGCCCTCATATGTATTTGCTCCTGTATCATCATAAGATTGAGTCTGAAGAAGTCTTATATCAAAATCAAAAATTGTTCTTACACCACCGTCATCTACAACCACCTGATCTTCGGTCGAGTTGGAGGTGTTATTTTGATCCGATGACTTTTCTTTAACAGGGGGAGGTGTCGGTGACCCGCGTGCATCCCGTGTTAAAGATGAACGCCCGTCAATGATACTGTCTATCTCATCTTCATCATCACCCTGCTTTGCCTGCGATGCGGCATCTTTGAGGGCTTTCAGTTCGTTGAGAGCCGCAAGCAATTGTATTTCAAGACTTTCATTTTGCTCTTGGGTAATTTCCGGCAGACCCGTCTCATTCTTATCATTTCCTTGCTCGGGATTGATTTCCAAACTTGTAAAACTGAGGAAATCTTTTTGGGTAATATTTTGGATTACACCAATTTTACCCAACAACATATCAGCGGTAATAGTTATACCGCCAATTTCCAGTGATGGGGCATCTTCCTCGGAAAATAAAATTAGCCCTAAACCTGGAAAGATTAGCTTTGAGTTACTGGCCAAATCCGAAAAAATAATATCCGGCCCTAAAATATCGATTGTCAACTCTTCGAAACTAACACCTGATAGTTCGACATGCTCTTTTGGACGAACATGCATTGTTGCCTGTTCGTCATGCGCTGGCATAGAGAGTTTTACAACTTCTTGCTTAGGCAAAATTAAGCCCCCTATACTTAAAATTTATCTCAGATTTTATTATAATGTGGAAAGTTATAAGACTTTCTTAATGTTAACAGAGTTTTGTACAGAAAAAAACCCTGCTTTAACACTGGATAACCCTTAAATTCAGGCCAATTTAAATTGCCACATAATACTGGCATGTTAACTTGGTTTTGTTATTAGTTCTATTGTGAGCACACTCATGGAAAATCAACATTCGGAAACCCAACATATTTCGGTAAACATGCGCACTGGCGTGCATCGTTTTATCACGCTAAGCATGATTCTATGCGTTTTAGGGTTATTTATTGTTTTATATATGCTTCAAGATACTGTGAAAGAAAGCTTTGTTACAAATATACCTCTTAACTCGACTATTTTGCTTGTGACGTTTTATGCGATTATGGTTGCTTTCCAGAACAATCTAAGGCTTCACAGAACCGCGAGGTTTTTAAAAAAGATTGAACAAATTGAAGGCGGCGATACGCCAGGGCATGATGACATTCAGGATTTGGTCAGACGTCTTGAAAGTCAAGGGCGCCTCCTGAATATCCAGAATATGTATAAAGCTCTGGAAAACCTGTCTGTTTATGGTCATTTGAACTTCAATGACAATGATGCGCGCCTTATCAAATCCAAGCTTGGCGCGCGTGTGAGGTCTTATAAAAATATTGTCAGCTACTTTGCCGGCATTCTGGTTATGCTGGGTTTGATTGGTACATTCTGGGGGCTATTACAGACAATTTCTGCTGTTGGTGAAGCTATGGGCACAGTTTCGGCTAACTTTTCTGCTGATCAAGGTGAGGCGGATATTGGGCAATTCATTGGAAGTATAGCAAAACCCCTTCAAGGCATGGGGGTTGCGTTTAGCTCCTCGCTTTTTGGGTTATCCGGCTCACTCTTTCTTGGTTTCCTTAATTTCTTTGCCGGAAATGCACAAAACGAAGCAATAGAACTTATCAGTAAGTGGATTGATAACAGAATTCCTCAGATGAATCCTGCCTTGAGTGAAAAAATCGGCAAACAAAAGGTACCAAAATCGGATGATTTGAAGGCATGGCTTGCTGGTTTTGTCTACTTATCGAGCAAAACCAACCAAAAAATGGGGCAGATTATGCTGGCCCTGTCCAAATCAACCGAAGCCATGCTTAAAAGTGCTTATCAAACTGAGAAACTCTATGATTTCCAAAAAGATATCTATATGGCTGTCGAAGGTATGAGTACGCGGCTTAATTACCTGAAAGAAAATACGCAATACATCACTTCGAAAGTTGATCCTGCGCTGTATAATCAGACAGATATTGTTTCAAATCTGAGTGAAATAAAATCTTTACTTTCGAAAGAAACAGATCAGCAAAATGAAGTTACAAAATCCCAACTCGAGCGCCTAAGCATGCTGAGCGATCAAATCAGACGCTTGAATTCTTCCTTTGATACCATGGAAAAAATTCAGGGAAGCCTTGTCAAGGAAATCGAGAAACTCAGAGAGCGCTCTCAGCATGAAGATAACATTACGGAATTTACGAACCTCGTATGGCAATTAAATTCTATTTTGGAGGAAATCAAACAGAAAAATGTTTCTGCGTATATGAATATTTTTGAAAGTTATGAAGAAGCTGAAGCTAGCGAAAAGAGCGATGCCGGAGAAAATAGTTCAAGTTAGTAACGAGGTGTTCTTATGGATCGGCGTGACGATGATAGTGGCGCGATAGCCTGGCCGGGCTTTGTTGATATTCTCTCTGCTGTTATCATTATGTTTGTATTCTTCGTAATGATAACGGCCATTGTTATGTATGTGCTTAGTGTGGAGCACAAAAAGAATCTTTCAAAAGAAAACGAGCAGAAACTACAGCAAATGGTTTCAGAAGAAATGAAAGATATTCTCGAGAAGATTGCAGCTGGTGATATCAATATCGAGGAACTCAAACAAACACTAGAGCAACAAAGGGACCAACAAACCCTTGAAAAAGAAAACCAGAAGCTTTCCAAGGAAAATATGCATCTGGAACATGAAGTCGCCAAACTCAGCGGTGCTATTGAACAGATCAAGGCTGATTTTGCAAATAATGAAGAACAGGACCTAGTGGTTGATGATAATTATTTTACGATCCTGTTTGCCCATAATGCTATTACCTTATCTGATGAAACGATTGGGGCTATCAACAAGTATGTTACGTCAAAGTTAGAAAACATGCCACAGAACAAGGATTATACTGTTAGAATTCTGGCGTGTGATAACCCTAATGCGCCAACAATAACAGTGTCCAGAGAGCTATCATTGGCAAGGGCTTTAAATATAAGAAATACCTTACTCGCAAATGAAATCAAGCAGTCGAAAATCAGTTTTAGCTATACGGAGTCACAAAAAATGCAAGATAGTTACAACTGGATTAAAATAGGAGTTGTTCCTAAATGATCTGTCGAACACTCAGAACAGCTATGTGCCATAGTATTATTATGCTATTGATGATTGCTTCGTTGGTATTTGTTTTAGACTCCAGAATAGCAAAAGCTGATAGTTTACCCCTATCACTTGATACTGTTATTTTACTGGCTCTGACCAATAATCCAGATATGAATATTGTCACCGAGCAAGTGACACAATCAGAACATGCTATTGATGAAGCAAAATCGATTTATTATCCCCAAGTGGAATTTAGTAGCAGTGTCGGTTTGGAATATAATGATCCTGCGGCCTTCCCCGAAGATACAGAATCTACGGGAACCAGCAATACGAATAGCTCTCAAGATCATTCACTTCAGGTTAACCAGCTTCTATTTGATGGTTTTGCCTCACCCGAAGAGGTTAAAAGGCGTGCCGAGTTATTGAATTCTGCTGAATTCCAGAAGCTTTTGGTCGAAGAACAGGTTATTCTAGAGGTCATACAAGCTTATCTGGATGTTTATCACTATCAAAAAGCTGCTAAAGAAGCTGATATTCTTATTAAGCGTTTATCAATCTTGAAGAAAAAAATTGATCTTATGGTTGCGGAAGGTGCTGAAAATGCTGCCAAACAGCAATATGCACAATCGCGCTTGTCTTTTGCGCAATCTGAAAAAAACAAAACGCATGCCTCATTGGCCAATGCTCTATTTCAACTAGAATATTACACAGGAAACCTGCCTGATTTTGAGGCTGTAAGGCCTGAGATGCTTGATCTGCTTAGCGTTGATATCAAAAACCTGTTTTATGAAGCCTTTGAGAACAACAAAAGTCTATTACTTAATGAATCAGATAAAAAAGCCATAGAACACGAACTAAAAAAAGTTGAGGGGCAATATTACCCCAGTGTTAATCTGGTCATGGAATACAATAAAACCAATGATGTTGGAGGAGAGATTGGCATTACGGATACAGCCTCTGCTTTACTTCAGATGAATTACAAAATTTTTGATGGATTTGCTCGCGATGCCACCAAGAAACGTGTTGGCAGCGAATTAAAAGAAGCCTCTTTTAAGAGTGATAAAATTAAAAGAAATATTCAACAGGACCTCATTACAAAATATAATGAGATGCTGTCTTACGAAGAAGATTTAATTATTGTCGAAGAAGAGATAGCTGCTAATACCGAGCTACAGAAACTTTACGAAGAGCAGTTCGAGCTTGGCGAAGGACAAATAATTAATATTATAGAAGGTGAAGAACAGCTTTATCGTTCCCTTGTCAGAAAGCACCAAATTGAAGCAGATGTATTATATGACGGATATGAGCTTATTCACCAAATAGGCCATCTGGATAGCTCTTTATTTTGCCGCAGTTGTCGTCAATAAACTTATCCTTGTAAAAAAAACTAGAATTCCCGTACACAATTTGTCTTTTTACATCAGGAGTGATCTACTTAGTATTGTTCCTAACTCGTAATTTTCAGATCTGATTACGTATATGCCTAGAATATTGGTTTTATTGATTTTTTTTGCCCTGCTACCAATTTACGAGTTGCAGGCAAAAGAATCATCTCTTGATTCGGGAGCCGCTGCTTTTTGCGAAGGTAGTATTTCTACCTTGATCACAGATTTAGAAACCAAGATAAAACTCCTTGAAATAGAACGACAAAACCTTTTCAGAGAAAAGAAAAACCTTGGAGAGACATTAGGAACAAAGCTTACCTATGAACAAGGACGAAAATTCAGGGCGATGGAACATAAAGTTACTAAATTAGAGGAGGAAAATGCCGCTCTTAGGAAAAAAATAGATGAGATTTTATCTGAGAAAGAGAATAATGAGCCATTGAATGAAGATGAGAACGCCTTGCTGGAAGATATCTTAGACAGCGAGGACCATAATTTGGACACTTCAGAAGACACTAGCAAGCCAACTAAACACAGTGAAGAAGTTGTCTTTAATAAAAATAAGCAAGAACTGGTTTTATATATCAGAAAACTGGAATCTGAAATTGAAGCATTAAAAAAAGAACTAGCCAATCAAGAAAACACAACAAGCATGCCGAATATTCCTGGTATGAAGTGTACAATGATTAACAAATAACTATTCTTCGATTTGCTGTGTAAAGCCTTCTAGTTGGCCCAGTTTGTTTTTGTCGTGAGCAATTTCTGTTTCACTCATCATATAAGAATAAATAAGCTGTGACAGAGATATAGGCGAGACAATGTGTTTGCTACGTAAAATTTCGGCGATTTTTTTTGTAATCTCTAAAGGTATGCCCAAATAGTAAGCGCCCCAACCACATTCAATTGCAACGTCTTCATTAGGGAGCTCCACGGGATCACCCCAGTTTTTTTTAACTCGGCGATTTTTCTGGATTATAGATTTCTGGATGCTTTTGTTTATTCATACCCCCTGCTCCTGCAGCCAATATTCAAGCAATGTCACCTGCCAGAGCTTTGATGCATTCATAGGCGTTAGATGACCTGCAGGGTTTTCCAAAAGCTTGTCAATATAGGCTTGATTGAAGATGCCGCGCTCTTTGGCTGATTTATCACTCAAAATACCCTTGGCCATATCCAGATAATCTCCCTCCAGATACTTCAAAGCAGGCACAGGAAAATACCCCTTGGGGCGGTCAATAACTTCATGAGGAATAACGCGTCGACCAACTTCTTTTAATACATATTTTCCATTATCTCTGACTTTGTGAATGGCTGGAATTTTAGCGGCCAACTCAACTAATTCATGATCAATAAATGGTACACGTGCCTCCAGCCCCCAAGCCATCGTCATATTATCAACGCGCTTGACCGGATCATCAACCAGCATAATTTGCGTATCCAAACGTAAAGCCCGATCAATCGGCTCGGAAATATGGGGTTTCCAGAAGTGATCTGTTACAAATTGATAGGCATAATCCTTGTCGACATACTCAGCATTCACAGCTGTCTTGTAATCTTCAAAATCGCGATCAAAAAAGACACTTGCATAGGTTTTCACAGCTTCGGCATTTCCAACCTCCAACATGGGTGGATACCAGTGATACCCCGCAAAGACCTCATCAGCGCCCTGCCCGCTCTGGACAACTTTTACATGTTTACTAACTTCACGGGACAGCAAATAAAATCCGATCACATCATGAGAAACCATTGGCTCGGCCATCGCCTGAACACAGGCGGTCAAATTTTCTTGCAATTCCTTATGATCCACTTGAATTTTATGATGATCTGTTTGATATTTTTCTGCAATTATATCTGAATAGCGGAACTCATTACCCTCTTCTTCACGCACATTTTCAAAACCGACAGAAAAGGTTCTAATGTCTTTTTGTCCGAATTCACTGAGTAATCCAACTATCAGAGAGGAATCTAAACCGCCTGAGAGCAACACACCAACAGGCACATCAGAGACCAATCGACGCTTGACCGCCAGACGCAAGGCCTTATCCACGGCATCAATCCAGTCTTCTTCACTACGTCTTAAATCGTTCTTACTACGGCGATAATCAAGCTCCCAGTAGACTTCTTCTTTCATAGTGCCATCGGGTTCTATGTAGGCTCTTGTCGCGGGTGGTAATTTCTTGATGCCATTAAAAATCGTATACGGGGCCGGAACAACAGCGTGAAAGCTCATGTAATAATTTAAAGAAACGGGATCAATCGAAGTATCGACATCGCCTGTTTTCAATAGTGCCGACAGTGATGACGCAAAGCGCATCGATTTTTCATCTTTAATATAATAAAATGGCTTAATCCCCAGGCGATCACGCGCAACAAAAACCCGTTTGGTATCACGCTCTAAAATGGCAAAGGCGAACATCCCTTGGAAACGTTTTACGCAATCTTTCCCCCAAGCATGATAGGCCTTAAGAATAACCTCTGTATCGCCATGAGAGAAAAACTTATAGCCCTGTTCCTTTAATTCCTCACGCAGCTCAGGATAATTATAAATACAGCCATTAAAAACGATCACTAACCTCAAATCTTCATCCACCATTGGCTGCGCGGCATCGTCGCTCAAGTCAATGATCTTCAAACGGCGATGACCGAAAATAAGATGATCTTCAGAAAAAACACCTGATCCATCAGGTCCTCTGGGGGTCATAACCTCCAACATCGTTTCGATTTTTTTTAAAGATGGTTGTTCTTTGTCAAAACGTAACTCGCCGACTATTCCGCACATAATTTATTTTTTCTTAGTGAAGGGATTTATTAACCTACTATATCTGATTGATATAAAACAATTACATATAATTCGAATTTTAAAAAGCCCCCAAAACTTTCGGATTTTAGAGGGTTTTATAAGAATCTATCGGAAGATAATATAGCCTATAACCGTTGTATTTGCTAGTTATTTTGGAGGTTCTCGGAGCTCTCTGGAAGAGATATTGGAGCGAGTGAAGGGATTCGAACCCTCGACCCCAACCTTACTCTTCACTTTGTTCCGAGAAGGTTATATTTCATAAGCTTTGACAGATATTTACGACTTAACGCATAACACCTATAACCACCTGAATTATACCATTGCTGTAGCACTTGCTGTAGCACTTTTTCAAAAAATTTATGGGACTCCTAGCTGGATGATTTCAGGGAAAAAGCTTCCTTAGACCCCACCCCCAAGAAAAAAGGGGGGTGCTTGATTAGTTAGTATAAGTTCGCCAGAAAATTTTTATGTAGTTTTTAAAATTAGACCTATCTTTTATTTTTTGTAATCATGAGGTTGTTCCATGCCTCAATTGTACTTGGGTGGTTTTTACCAAGTCTGCTATCAAATATTTTAAAAGCCTCTTCAAAATATTTAATCGCCTCTTCATTTTGATTCTGATGCTCTAACGCAGAACCAAGTGTATTGAGACTATCCGCTATCTCCAGACTATTTGCAGGCAAAACATTTCTACGCATATCCAAAGCTTTTTCCAGGTAATAAATTTGTTTTGTTGGATTTCCCTGATGCCCCCATACACGACCATAGTTAAATAAAACGTTTGCAGTATGACGATTACTGGCTTGAACAGAGTCATCAGAAATATCTAATACTTCTTCTAAAAGACTCTGTGCTGTATCCCAATCACCATTCTCCATATAAAATGTGGCAATATTGTTTTTTAAAGAACTTAACCTTTCATGATTTTTGGGTAACAATTTTTTTAGTATATCATATGCGCTTTCATAATATTCCAAAGCTTCAAGATGTTTATCTAAGTAATCTAGCGCGACCCCATAATTAGCTAGAGTTTCAGCTATTTCAGGATGGTTTTTAGGTAATTCCTCCTTGCGGATTTCCAGAGCTTCTTTGTAAGCATCAATGGCTTTTTGAATATTTTCTTTATCTTGGCTATGCCCTTTGTTTCTCCATGCAACTCCGAGATTATTCAATATTCTGGCTTTCAAAAGGCGATCAGGATTTTCCATTAAACTTATCATTCGCAACCCTTCATCATAATACTTTATTGCATCACTTGCATGCCCCCCATACTCCAGAGATGTGCCAATATCTAAATTATTTTGTGCAAGCATTCTGAAATTATTCGGATGGATATTACTGTTAATTTCTAGAGACTTCTTATGGTAGTTTTCTGCGCTTTTATAATTCCCCAATATGTTTTCTATTCTACCTGCAGCCGAAGAATATCTCGCATTATTCTTGATAATTTTTTCTGCACCAACATATAAATCCCTAGCTTTTACTAACTCAAAATTATTTTCAGCTATTACTCCCCTTTGATATTTTGCCTCTGCTATTGCAGCACCTTTAGTGCTTGTATCTTCCAATTGCTTTAAAACCCTATCAGCTGTTTTGTATTCCCCTTGCTTTAAAGCATCAATAACTTCATTTAGTAATTCTGGCGAGTAGTCATTTTGTTGCTTGTTAAGGTTTTCTATTTCCTCATTTATACTTTCAATTCTATGCTCGTAGCTTGATTTCATTGCCCCTTGATTAGAGAGAATATATTCGATTTGAATGATTATCTTTTCTTTTTCGTTGTTTGTCTCATCTACTTTTTTTGAACTTCCTAAAATATCGTTTTTTTGCTTTTCCAATGCTTTCTGGTGTGCCTCAAAAGTTATGAATCCACCTTCTTCACTTAGTTTAGAAGCAAGCTTGTCAGGCACAGATTGAACTTCTTCTATAATCTTTTTTTGTCCATCGACAATTTCATTATGCTTTTTATTAGGGTCTCCTGAATGAAGTTTTAAAATATTGAGCATTAAGCAAAAAACAAACAAGACTACAACGCCGTAAGCAATGGGAACTTGATTTTGAAGAAATATTTCTTTTTCTACTGCATTACTTTCCAGTTTATGAGCTTGCCATATTGTGACAGCAATAAACGACAGGATAATTAATACAGAAAAACCAGTCAGCCACGGTATATATTTGTAGAAAAAATTATAGCTACTCAATGCCTTATAAAAAATCCCTACTAAAATAACTGAAACAATATGATAAGCGGTCTTCGCTTTCATATCAGCCCAAAGCAAAGAAACCATTTTAAGAATTATAGCAAAATGTTCTGACATGCTTAAAAGCTATCCTCTATTTTTAAAGAACTTTTCTGACATATATTATAAGCCATATGAATCATACATTCTGACCACATTATTAATACATGTCACTCTATACGTGATATGCTACGAAATCCAAAAAAAAGAGAAATATCTCTATTATTTAAGATATTTGGCTACAATCCTACCAAAGACCTCATGTAGTTTTGTCTATAAAAAAATCATCACCATACTCTTCTATCTTCAACACCTTTTCTTGACTCATACAGATTCACTGAGGGCAATATATACATATAGAGCTAGGTAAGCAGCACAAAAGAAACAGGGTATTCTAGGAGTCTCTGTGAAGAAAACACAGTACTATCACTTTTAAAAAAAAGGATTGTTATATTTAAATCTAAAGTAGTCTTGGTAAGGGTATTAATAATAATAATTTTTTTTTATATATGCTCTCTTTCTTCTTCTGTTCTTATTATTCTATTTCTTGTTGTTAGTTCATCAAATTCTTGAGTTGTTAGCCTGTTAATTACTGCTCCTGTTTCTTCCATTATATTATTTTCATTTCTTGTAATAAGAGCATATTTCTCTGTTATTGGTGGTTTAGCCCAAGGAATAGATAAATAATCATAGGCTTCTTCCATCACTTGTTTTAATGTCTCCAAATGACTTCTTTGAACAATAAAAGAGTCATGAATAGATAGAACTGGAATATTTAAGTTCGTAAGCTTCTTCAAGATAAAAGCGGCAACTTTTGAATCATAGTTCATTAATACATGACCTTGATCAGCATCAGTTGAATTTCTAAGGATCGGATGCTTGGAATAAATTAAGTCCATTACTTTTCTCATTTCCAAAGCATTAGTAATTTTATATTCCCTCAATAATTCCAAGTCTTTCATATCCTCCCTGTTTTTGTGAAAAAACATCGTTGAAATATGCTTAATTATTCCATATGGACCATCACAGTTAAATGAACGTGTTATAAAGAGCTTAAAAATTTCTCTAGGGTATTCGTCACTAATAGAATAAGGATCATCTCTAAGTTCCTCAGGCATTTCTGTGTCATTAAGCCCGTAATATAAATACAGATGGTTTGATCTATAATCACACTCCACTGTTTGTTCGTTATTGATAGCTATATAGCGCCTATCTTCTCTACTACAGTACGTCCACCATCCACCATAAAAACGACCACCATAATCATACCTTTTCTCATGAAAGACGCGGTAACTGCTTTTATTATTGAAATTGATAATTTGATTGGAAACTTGATGACAAAGCCTTACATCTGTTTCCTCAATAAGTTTGTTATAATTGGGCAACCATTCTTTTGAATCTGCCACATCATCAGGTATCTCTATGTCGTTATAGTCATATAAAATCCTCCTAAACCCTCTCTCATTTTTGTACGTAATTCTCATACCTTCATTAATAAGCTCCATTTTAAATTCAATTTTATCTAGCTCCTTCCTTTCGATATATTCCTTAAGGGCTTGGGTAGGTTTGAAACGTGTAGCCCGTTGCTCAAAACCTCCAGTAAAATAGTCTTGCCTTCCTACATTAAGCTCCAAACAGCCTTGACTATTTAAGCTTCTTATGACTTCTCTTATTTTGTTAAATTTATAATTCATAGGGTTATAAGGATCATAGTCTCCCCTATAGGCATCTTTCCCAAAATTATTGCTAAATGGGCACAATATTGTTGTATCTGGGTTAAGCTGATAAGCACGAATACAAACAATCAAAACTGCCCTCAAATGCTTCTTTAAATTTACGACAGCATCTTTGCGCTTTTTGGGGGTTTCAAATTCTGTATTCTCAAAAATATCTTCTACAGCTATATCTAAACGCTCATCATCTGTATTCCAACTAACATCAATAAAATGTGCGTCCTCTTCTAATGGATCATTATTAGGCATAATATTTCTCCTTTCATTCAGAAATAGAAAAGCTGCCCCCTTGCTAAAGAGACAGCCTGTTAAGTTTAAATTTTTGTTTTAAAGTTTAGGGGGGTATTAGTTTGTTATACCCATAGCTTTTAATTGCTCTATTGCACCAGTATGTCCGTTTTCTGATGCTCTGGTTAGCCAATAGATTGCCTTATCTCTGTCTTGCTCTAGATAAATCATACCGACTAGATTTTGTGATCCTACCGCCCCTGACTGTGCTGCTTCAAGACATACAGGCCAAACATTTTCAAATTCTTCTGTTGTAAGTTTTTCGCCTGTTACAGCCTCTTTACTCATCTGGGCAAAGCAAATCATATCTGCTTTTTCATTGTAAGAGACTTCCTGTGCCTGCCCATTCTTAGATAAAACAATAACAAAGATGGAGAATATTAAAACTAGCCTTTTCATGTTCAATCTTTCATGCCTTAAGCAAACTTCCATAAACCTTCATGATATAAAAACTGAGTTAAGGTAAAGCATTTTTCTTCTATCTTTTCCATTGTAGAGTCACTTATCGCGTTATACGATTTTAAGTCTTTTAAGGCTTCTGAAGATGCAGACCATAATGGATTAGCACCATATCCAAAACTGAAATCAGACCCAATATCTTTTATTGATATTGTTGTTAGGGGAGCAACTATTTCAAGTTCATAAATACCTCGGTCTTGAAGCTCAAAAGCCTCCCCTTTTATAAATCCTACGTTCCCCTTTTTGTTATAAATAGCTTTAGCTTCCCCATTATCCATAATCCACAAATGAAATTGTTCTAATTGGTCATCTTCGAGGTCGCCACTATTACGCAAAGCTGCTACGTACAAAATAACCCTTACAAGAGCATTGTGCACATTAACCATCAGTGATGCTGTCGTATTCTTTTTTTTGAAAAACCCAAACATGATCTCCTACTCCAGCAATTATCTTTTGTTAATGATCGTTCACAGTAATTTTGTTTAGCATAGTTAACAATCCTTTACTATGGCAGATTTAAAATCCATAGGATTAGCAATAATGAGGGCTAGACAAGCAAAGGGTATGAGCCAAGAAGATTTGGCTGGTATTGCTGATGTTGCCAGAAATTACATTTCAAGAATTGAAAATGGACACGTATCTTTTTCAGTTCCTGTTCTGCTTAAAATAACAGAAGCACTAGAAATAATTCCTGAGGAATTATTCAAATAGATAGGTAACAGGTTAGTTGTGATGCGTGTGCGTTCCCGTCAAGTATAGCTGTTACACTAGTGACTTTCCTATCGCCTAGCCAATCGGCGCTTTTCATAACCCTACTGCCTTTGGGATTCCGCAGACTGCAAGTTAACCACGACACTCTTTTCAATCTTTTTTAGATTGGGGTAGCTAGAGTTAAGCCTATATGCCCAGAAAAAGAATATTAACAAATTAAGAAAATAAGTCAAGGATTTTTTGCACCGCACAATAATAACTATCCATTCATCACAAAAACAGTTCTACCATTTTCTTTTGTAGCCCTGAACCTTCTTGCATTGCTTCCAAAAGCTCTACCTTCTTCAAGAGTATCAAAAAACCCTTGTTTTGGATTAGGGTGGATTGGATTGCCCCTTGCAAAATTACGGAATTTTTCCTGTCCTGAATTATTCTTAAAATAGGCTTCTACTATTTCGGCTGTTTGCCTAGTATCGCATTCAACATACGCTTCTATTCTCCATGGTCTATGTGCTCTAGTGCTCTTATTCAAGCCATCATTGTGTTGCTGTAACCGTCTTTCCAGATCATCAGTTGAGCCTGTATAGGATTGCTGTGGGGGTCTTATACTTCTTAGAATATAAACAATGGGCATCGTTTTAGCTTAGAGCAATCACATCGCTGATTATCAAATCACCATCATTATATAGATCATCTACATTAAGCCCGATAATGCTCTTGATGCTGGCTACATCAACAAAATCAAAAGCAGTGCCACTACCATCAATATCAACTGATAAAACACTGTTTCCTGTGCTTTGAGTTATTTTGACAAAATCCGAGATAGCATCATTCAGGGGGTCAAAGCTCAAAATATCCTTAATCTGCAAGGCATCACCTTTGGAAATCCGCAAATCAAATATTGTATCAACTTGATTAGAAGCACCATCCAGAACAAACAAGTCTGCACCATTACCACCTTTCATCCAGTCAGAGCCAACACCCCCATAAAGGATATCGTTTCCATTATTGCCCCAGATCGTATCATCTCCTCCATTACCTAAAAGGATATCGTTCCCCTGACGACCTTTAAGTGTATCATTGTTTTCTGTGCCAATTAAAAGATCGTCACCTTTCCCTCCAGAAATATCAGGGTAAGAGGGAGGCATAGCTTTGTCGATTGCAAGGTACACAGTTCCCTGATCTTCACCACCATGACCATCACCAATCGTATAATCAAAACTATCATTCCCGTGGAAGTTCTTCTGGGGTGTATAGGTAAAATCACCATCTGCTTCCAAAACGACTGTTCCACCCATAGCCGTTGTCATAGTCACAGGGGTTACAGTAAGTAAATCCCCATCAGGGTCACTATCTGTACCATTTCCATTATCTGCCAACACATTACCCAGAATAAGATTATCCTCTAGCCCTGTAAAATAATCATCCTGCGCTATTGGCTCTTGATTGATCGGGTTAATAATGAAGCTCACAAGTGCTTTATCACTTCCCCCTTGTCCATCTTCCAAAGTATATTCAAACGTATCAGTTCCATGAAATCCAGCATTCGGGGTATAAGAAAACGTGCCATATTTTGCCAATGTGATACTGCCATTTGCTGTGGCATACGTTCCAGAAATTACAGTTAATGGATCACCATCTGGATCAAAATCTGCACCAGAGCCATTGTCAGCCAAAACATTCCCTAAAATAGAAACATCCTGATCACCTGTAAATTCATCATCTACTGCTACAGGTGGCGTATTTGTTAGAGAAGGCAGTATAAAATTCGATAGCCCAACCTTGCTAGCCTGCCAATCCAATAGGATAGCTAGCAGTTCCTCTGGGTTAGCCCCTGCACTCCCATCTTGGTCAATATATAGGTAAGTATCTGCATTTACCTGCTCAAGTCTTAGGAAACCATCCAGAAAAGCCCGATTTGGTATAAAACCAAGCACACCACACAATAACTCTTTTACATCAATAAGTTCATTTGTTCGGAAATCAGCAATCGTATCGACACCTTCGAGATTGTCCAAAACGTAAGTATCAAGACCATTCCCACCTTTCAGCCAGTCTGAACCGATACCCCCATTTAAAATATCATCTCCATTATTCCCCCATAATATATCGGAGTCCTTACCCCCATTTAAACAATCATCACCTTCATAGCCTTTTAGAGTATCATTTCCTGCAAATCCAAAAATTATATTGTTATTCTCATCGCCTAACAGGAGATCATCGCCATTAGACCCCTCGATTATAAAATTTGAGATTGGTGAAATTATTTTGGCAAATACTCCAAAATTATCACCATCCTGACCATCACTTTGCCATGAAGCTACAAAACCACCGTCTGAAAGACTGGAAATAGAAGGCATGCTTTGATTGCCCAATACGTAGCTATTGATAGTAAATTCATCGCCATAAGCAGAGCCATCAGGATTATATCTTTGGCCAAAAATTTCTCCTGAGTCAGCCCAAGAAATAACAAATCCACCATCCGAGAGTTCTGCTACAACAGGATCACGTACTATATTAGAGTTAGTACTAACCTGAAACTTATTGCCATTCGTTGTTCCATCAGGATTGTATCTTTGGCCAAAAATTTCGATTACGCTATCTTCTAGCCCCTCACTTTGCCATGTAACAACATAACCGCCATTTGTAAGCCCTACAACAGATGGCCAAACACCACCTGTATCAATCTGAAACTCCCCCCCTTTAGTCGTTCCATCAGGATTATATCTTTGGCCAAAAATATCATGACCAAAATTATCAAATTCTTCGCTATCTGGATGCTGCTCACTAAACCAAGTTACAATAAAACCTCCATCTGATAAGCTAGACACAGTTGACCCATATTGTTCGTTGTCAGTGGAGGTGTTAATCAGAAACTCATCGCCATTAGTAGAGCCATCAGCATTAAAGCGCTGACCAAATATATCAGAAAAGCTAATGTTCCACTCCTCACTATAAACCCCTCCCTCCTGATGCCCTTCGCTAGTCCAAGTAATAACAAAACCACCATCAGATAAGCCTGTGATAGATGGCACATAATGGCTACTTCCAGATGTTTCAACTTGAAACTGGCTTCCTTTTGTAGAACCATCAGCATTATAAAGCTGACCAAATATCCCATCATATGGATGCAGCCAAATTACTACGAATCCACCGTATTCTAGAGCTGCTACGGCAGGGAATGCTTGATTACCTATAGTATGGCTATTAACTTGAAATTCACCCCCGTTAGTTGTTCCATCTGCATTATAGAGCTGGCCATAAATTCCAGAACCACTACCATCTTGTCCATTACTTTGCCATGTAACAACAAAACCACCATCAGATAAACTGGCTACAGAAGGCCTGTCTTGTCTATTTTCAGTGTAAGTATTGACCTGAAATTCTTCGGATGGAATGAACAGACCACCTACTAAGTCACCATCTGCAAGTTTTAAATCAATACATTCTGTTTCAAGGTGAACTTCTGGCAAATCCAAGGTAAATATAAAAACAGAATCCCCAATAGTTGCCGCAATCTTGCTGCCATCAGGCGAGAAACTTAAACGAGGCTCCGCTGCCAAATTATGAGGATATGCACCATTCACCCCTTCTGTAATACGGACTATTTCTCCTGTTACAATATTCTTGATAAATAAATCTTGAACTCCGTTATCATCATCAGAAACCAGATTGGAAGAGTTACTAACGAAAGCAACATGAATCCCATCAGGAGAAAAAACTGCTGAATGACTTTCTCCATTACCTTCTTCTCCTAAAGAATTAGTAGAAAGCCTGATCGTCTTATTGGTTTCTAAATTTTTGAGAAATATATCAATTTTTTCATTAGTATCATCAGAAACCAGATTGGTTGCTATGCTCTCAAAAACAACTTTGCTAGCATCTGGAGAAAATTTTGGATCATAGCTACCTGCATTGCCTACGACCCCATTACTATTGGTTGACACCAATGTATAAATTCCCGAAGTAAGGTTTTTAGTATAAACATCTTTGGCATTATTAAGATCATTAATACTGAATGACTTTCTAGCATCCAAAGCAATATGAGTACCATCAAACGAAAAATCTAAACCGAAATGTTCGTATGGATTGCTGTTATTTGGATTTGTTATCTCATCTACAGAAAGAATAGAAATATCACCCGTACTTAAGTCCCTCGAATAAATATTCCTGCTATAGCCGTTGCCAAACTCATAAACTATGCTTTCAAATGCAAGGCTATTTCCATCAGGGGAGAATATAGGGGCAAAGCTTTGCTCATTGTCTGGGTCTATACCCAGTAAATCATCTGATGCCCAAGTTGTATCTCCTGTAAGCAAATTTTTAATATAAACATCTGTTACGATATTATTATCATCTGAAACTAGCCCGATTGTATTGGCTGTATTAAATGTTCGCGCACCATGAAAGGCTATTTTTGATCCATCTGGAGAAAAAACAGGAAGACGCCATTCATCACTTTCATCACCATATCCAAGCCCCCCAAATTTATCTTGAGAAACCCAACTGACTTCGCCAGAAGTTAAATCCTTTAAAAATACTTCGTAATGACCGTGATCTTCTGCTGTTGGCCCTAAATGGAGAACCTGACCTATGAATGCTATTTTTGATCCATCTGGAGAAAATATAGGCTCTGCTACCTTATCTAACGTCTTGTCATCTAAGCTAAAAGGTGTAATTTCTTCAACATCAAGTACAGTAACAGACATAATCTAAACCCTCACGCAAAAAACTCAACTATAGTGACTCCTAGCAATATATGAAGCCATGAGCAAACATAATAATCAGTTACGGGCTGTTTCTTATGGATAATAGCTTCACTCTATTGAGTATTTAAGTTTATTTATCCCTTCCTGCAAAACAGGCAGATTATAACCATATCCATACGCATCATGCACGCCTTTTGCTGACTGGTGGCCTGTAATTGCCATGACTATTGATCTTTCTACTCCTGCATTCCTCATTCCATCAATAAACGTGTGCCTGAGACTATGGAAGCAAAGACCATTTTTTTTAAGCCCTGTAACCTCAAGCTGGCGTGAGAAACGCTTAGAAAAGGTGCTGGAATAGTTTTTCTTGTGCTTGCCCATAGTTATATCAGGAAACAATCTCTTATGCCCCTTGGCTTTAATCTCGTTCATATAATCAAGAAACCCTTGGCTTATAAGCTCTTTATGGATAGGAACTTTTCTTCTGCTTGATGCTGTCTTTAATCCTTTATCGTCACCATCGTCATTCACATCAAAAATATAAACCCCAGCTTCTTGCCTAATATCACTGATATATAGCTGGCATATTTCATTTAACCTCATACCAGAATAAACACCAATCATAGTAACCCAATACATAGAATCCTTACCAAGACCACTTTGGAACAAGGTTTTGAGTTCTTCTTGCTTAAAAGGATGTCTTCTATTTGCTGTGACTTTCTGCCCCCTTATGACGCAATGAGAGAACGGATTTTGATTGTGATAGTAGTCTGCCCGTATTGCCCAGTTAAACATTGCTATTAGATAGGCTAGTCGGTTGTTTATGGTTTTAGGGTGTTGTGGCTTACCTTCAAGCTTATTCAAATCCACCCCTGCAAAGCTTTTGATATTGTGTTTCTTCTTTGCATTGGCAGGAATTTTCATTAGCTTTGATTTAAAGCCTTTAGCCGTATCTTTGCCTATGTTCCTTAGAGCAATATCTCCCATGAGTTCGATAAACAACTGATAAGTGTTTTCCTTGTGAAACCTAGTGCCTTCCTTGTCTGTCATGCAGTCTTTCAAGTATTCTTGCACCAGATCAGAAAACAACATTTCCCCCTTATGCTTTGTTCCGTTTAGTAAATGGCTGTAGCTTGCTTTTTGTTCATAACCATAGCTGTCTTTGATGCTGTCAACCTTCTCAAGAAAGTCATGGATAGCCTTATCTGGTGATTGTTCAGGGAGTAGAGTTATTAGGTCTTTTTGCACTGATTGAATATGCTGGCTTATCTCAAAATCAATTTGTACCGATTGTACTCTGGCGACACTTAAATCCTTTGTATTCAAGCCTATCCAGACCTCTTTACTCGGCAATAAACATTGGAGATTTCGGGGGAATGATTTACGAAAATAGTAGTAGCCTTTACGACTATATAAATGACGTTCTATAACCTTCATGCTGTAGCACCTGCTGTAGCAATTAACAAAAAGGTGTTTACGTCTATTTACTGGAAAGCCTTGAAAACCTTGTTCCTCGGAGAGAAAAGGAGAGGAATTGGAGCGAGTGAAGGGATTCGAACCCTCGACCCCAACCTTGGCAAGGTTGTGCTCTACCCCTGAGCTACACTCGCGTGATCGCAATAGGCTTTGCGATAGGTAAGCGCTATATAAACGACAAAGCCCCTAAATTGCAAGAGCAAATTTACGAATTTTCACTTAGAAAATTTTTGATAGTTTCACAAGCCTCGGACAGGCCCAGTTTTTCAATCTCGACATCGGCAGAAAAAGCCGTATGCAAACGTGAAGGGAACATGGAATCCAGCATCACAAAAATGCCCTTATCATGTTCTCGGCGGATCAGGCGGCCAAAGGCTTGCTTGATCTTCAGGCGCGTGACCATTTCGTCATAATGGCGTTTACCGAAAAGCTCCCGCCGTGCCTTATGCAAGATATTGGGCCTAGGCCATGGCACACGGTCAAAGACGATCAGGCGCAAGGATTCTCCGGGCACATCTACGCCATCACGGATAGCATCCGTACCGAGCAAGCAGGCTTTATGCTCATCCCTAAAAATATCAATCAATGTGCCGACATCCATATCATCCATATGCTGCGCGTATAATGGGATGTGGTTTTCCTCCATTTCGGCGGCTATACGAGCATATGTATTTTTCAAACGGTTGACTGAGGTAAACAAGCCCAGCCCGCCGCCGTGTCCTGCGATGAACAAAGCTTTGTAAGCGCCGGCAACTTGTGCGAAATCATTACGGTTTACATCATTGATAATGAGGACTTTGCTGCGGGATTTATAATCAAAGGGTGAGGTGAATTTTTCCTGCGCCAGATCACCGGAGAGATAATGTGCGCCTGTGCGTTCATGGGCGCTGCGCCAATCTTGATCCTCGTCACATAATGTTGCCGAGGTAATTGCCATACCATGAGCATGAGGGCGGATAGAGGTGACAAAGGGGCGCATGGGGTCGACATAATGACGGTACAATCCGACATCTATAGCCTGCCCGTCTATGCGCTCGATCCCCATCCAGTCGACAAAGCCTTGTTCCTCTGCGCCCTTTTCCAAGGATTCTAGCAACCCTATCCAAGCCTTGAGGGTTGTATTACCGCGATACTCAAGGCTCTGGATGAGTGAGTCGAAGCGCTTGCGGGTGTCACTGTTCATCTCACCCGCATCCTCGGCCAAACGCTGGCCCATGATACGGGCAAGGCGCTCCATAGGCATCAGGATTTTGCGCAAAGCCTCACGCAAAGATTTTGCCTTATCTAGCAAGTCCTCTGCTGCGGGGTGTAGGCCAGTTTCCAGCGAATACGGTCCTTGTTTATCTTGCTCGGGCGCTCTGGCGAAGACTTGCGTATAGACATCGAAGAGGAATTGTTCTGTGATGCCTGAAGGCGCTCTATCTTTCATGCGCCTGCTCCAGCTAATATTGGTCAGGGCGCTGGCGGCATGGGTAACGGCTTCCAGAGCCTTTAAGGATTCCTCATCACCTTCCAGCAAATCCTCCACGCGGCGTTTTAGCCCCCGCGCGCGGCTGGATTTACGAGTTTCAGCGCCTAATATCCAGCGTCTCAAATCTGCTGTTTCACGGGCGGTGAGGTGCGCCGAAAACGCGCTATCAGCAGCATCAAAAAGGTGATGCGCCTCGTCAAAAACATAGCGCGTGGGTAGTGCGGTCATAGAGGTGGACATAGCGCTTTGGATCATCACCAGGGCATGATTGGCGATCACAAGCCTTGCACGTTTGGCTTTGCGGATGGAGCGCTCGACGAAACATCGATGATAATGATCACAGGCCGAGTAAATGCACTCCCCGCGCTTATCTGCAAGACCATAGGTGTTTGCAAAACCCAAAATACCGGAGAGCCAGCCCGGAAAGTCACTGCCGCTAAGATCGCCATCTTTGGTAACCGAAACCCAGCGCGCCATTAGACCTGCGGCGACCGCATGACGCGGATTATGGGAGAGCGGCATGGAATTGGAAAGCTCTTCGTAATTGAGCAAGCAAAGATAATTCTCGCGGCCCTTTCGCACCGTGACGTAGGCATCCTTGACTTGCGGATGAGGATAGAGGCGGTCAAGCTCGCTGTCGATCTGGCGCTGAAGGTTTTTGGTATAGGTAGAGATCCAGACGGCCCCTTCGTTTTTTTCTGCCCAGACACTGGATGGTGCAAGATAGCCCAAAGTCTTACCGATCCCTGTGCCAGCTTCGGCCAGTACGATATGGGCTTGTCCTTCCTCCTGTACAGGTTCAAACGCCTTGGTGATATGGGCGGCATAGTCTTTTTGTTGCTGACGGGTTTCTGCTTTATCGCCTTTCAGGAGTAATTCGTCGAGGCGCTCATGAGCTTCTTTTGGGCTAACACCGTGATGAGATGGCGTGGCTTCCGGTGCTTCATCTGCCCATTCAGGCAGGTTCTTCCAGACATTTAGCGCCGAGCGCGAGAAGGCTTCTGCAGATGGGTTATACTCTTCACCTAGAGCTGCAAATACAAATGGTGTCCAATTCCAGCCCTTCCCCTGCTTGCCCATCGCATTGGCAATATCCAAAACCTCTTGATGCAGCTTCTCATTTTCCGAAGCCGATAATTCATCACGAAGCCCTGTAAGCAATCCGCCTGCAATATCCATCAACGCCATCGGCATGTCATCAAAATCTTCCGGCGGAGAGATATGCAATGCCTTACACAATCCAGCGGGTGTTGGCACACAAAAGCGCGCAGGATACACAAAAGCGAATAGCTCCAGCACATCAAAAGCATAGAATTCTTCAAAATTTAGACGTTTTTTTGTATAAGGTTTATTACATAACAATACGTTTTGATTTCTTAAAAGACTTTGTGCCTCGCTATGAGAAACATTATGTAACTCCCCGTCATCACTGAGAATTGCGGCCTTGTTGACATTTACAAAAAGCGCCGGAACATCCGGCAATATGATCTGGGACTGGCTAGGTTCTAAACGTGTTTCAGGCTGCATGATTTAGCTTTAGCAGATTCTCTGGCCCTATGGCGCAAAAATTTACGCAGCCTTATCAGATGGCGGGACAAAAGCTTCCGGTGCACTTCCCTCTGGCAATGTCTCGACATAGATAGATTGTGACGGGAAAGCAAAGCCTGTACCGGCTTTTTCTTCAACAATCTCTTTGATAGCCAGTGCAAACTCTTCCTTGATCGCAAGCCACTCTCCCCAGTCTTTGGTGATGGTAAAGCAATAGATCATGATATCGATTGAAGAGTCATTAAACCTGTCGATACGCACAAAAAGCGGCAGGTCTGGTGGCCCGCCAAAATCTTCATTATTTGCAATATAGTTTTCAATTTCATCCCGAATAAAGCGAAGTTGGTCTTTGGTTGTTTTATATTCAACACCTATGTGCCAGAAAATCCGGCGATGTGTCATGCGGCTAAAGTTTGTGACAACAGCATCGGAAAGAGCTGAATTTGGCACGTGGACAGGAGCCTTATCGAAGCGTCGCACTTTGGTTGAACGGAAACCGATTTCCTCAACAACACCTTCAACAACACCATCGACCCTGATCCAATCCCCTATATTGAAACGTTTTTCTATGATCACTGTCAAACCGCCGATCAAGTTTTTGAACAAATCCTGCGCACCCAGAGCTACGGCGGCACCAAAGAGACCCAGACCAGCCAGTAAAGGCCCAATGGCTATACCCCAAATTTCAAGGATGACCGCTGCCCCGATAAAGGCCACAACAACTTTCAGAAATTTGAACATCCAGTCCATCATAGTAGCAGTCAGGACACGCTCCAGTCTTTTTGACATACGGCGCACCGGATCAAGCGCTCTGTGCATAGCCCAGAAAATGGTAAAGGCAATCATGGACCTTACAACCCGGGCAACAAAGACAGCCATTATACCTTCGAGTTGAAGGGCTTGCGCGGCAAAGAAAAGCCCCATAATAATTGGAATGAACCGTACTGGTGGTATAAGAGCATCTATGATCTTGTCATCAATATCGGTTTTGGACTTTGTACTCCAATTCCTTAGATAACCAAGTATGTATCGAGAGAGAACTCCGCGTAGTAGCAAGAATATAGAAAATATAAAAAGAGCCGCTAAAATCTTACCAATATCAATGCCCATGAAGCCGTGCTGCCAGACATTTACGACTTCGCTCCAAAAATCATTCAAGCCCAAATTAATATCAACATCACCATTCAAGGCAGTGCTTAAATCTACACTCTCAATGCCAGATTCTTGCGGGACTTCGGCATTCTGGTTTTCGGCATTTTCTTCCGGCATAAAAAAGCTCCTGCTGCTAAGAACAGCAAGAGCATAATATTAATAAAACTATATCACAAGGCTTCACCCTAAAAAATCAGGCATGCCCCATGATACGCCCCCAAATTGATGCTAAAGACAATCTGTTAAAGTACGATTTCAAATGCATTTTCAGCGCAGCGTTACGTAGGGCCATTCTGTAATTTGGCCCTACGCCCACACTCCCATCAAGCATTGTAACGACTGTAACACTACCCTTTACACCCGCAATATGAATAACTTTACTCTCTGCAACTTTATCACCTGCAAGAGCCACTGACCTTTGCCCATGGAACCCAGGATAATCTCTGAATACATTTACATCATGCGCATAACCAAGATCATATTCTTCACCATCGGCACCAATCCAGAAAACATGCTTACCATCCCCAGCATTTCTAAAACGGTATTTTCCGATTGTTACAACGGCCCCGACACTTAATTCCATGTTTATTTCACGGAATCTCTCCGGCGACATTAGACTTTCGCCCATGCAATGACGTTCAAACGCCTCTATATTTTTCAGAATTTTTTTCGTCGACGGACGAATATTATCGATACTTAGCATAACCCTGTTTTCTCTCTAGCACATATTTTTTATTCAATTATTATCCATTAATAATATTATTTTTCCTTTAACGCAGACATTAGAGAGTTTTTAAGCCCATATAGGCATAAAACGCAGTACATATTGCCCCTCACAACTCCGTTATACCTTTAGTATAAGTGGGGTTTGATTAAAATTTATTTAAAATTTTATCTAAATTTTATGTAAATATGCTGTGCGGTACAGAATACGGAATAAATTCTTTTAAAAATAGTATGTTACTAAGAGTCTGGAAATTCCAATTTTGGAAACTCTCCAACCTGAGTGGCGTTACCGTGATCTTGCCTAGCGCGCTCTATATGCATGTTTTTACCGCGTTCGCCCATTTCATAAGTTTCAATTTGTTCCACCGTATTAGAACTATTTACAAACCCCAGCCCCTGAGGCATTCCATTATTTCTATGACGGATAATGCGTTCGAATAAATCTGTACCATTTAGAGTACCATGTTTAGTAACTCCCCTATTCGTGCTTCCTATACCACCAAGGTGTTCAGGATGAGGCTGCACAGTTAATTCGGAATACAGGACACGATAATTCATATTTTCATTGAGCCCCATATCTTCCCCAATATCTCTTGAGTTACTTACAAGATAAAATTCTTGACCTTTTTCGATATATTCGTTCTTGGGTGAGGCGACTAAAGGTAATACAGTGAAAGAGGAAACTTCGTGATCATTATACTTAATATCGACAACCATACCCACTGCAGGTTCTTCTAGAGGATCGCCAGAATTCTGGTTACAGTCATAAAAATCTATAATATCCCCATCCATAACTTTTTTAAAAGAAATTTTACCATCGTGACCTTTAGACATTTTTACTACCCGCATTTTTATTTATCAGCCTATAATTTTAAATGTCCTTGCCATAAAATGCAAATTTTATTTGAACCAGCGGCCGCCCGTCTTTACTGTGTTTTCTTATGAAAGCGATGATCCCGAATAATGAACGCCCCCTTATTGTTCCAAGCGAATTTGACCGCTCGGTGCGCTTTCGGATTGATTCCAGTTTTGAGCCGTCCGGAGATCAGCCCAAAGCGATTGAAACGCTGTGCGAAGGGATAGAAAGTGGGCTTACGGATCAAACGTTATTGGGTGTGACCGGTTCGGGTAAGACCTTTACGATGGCGCACATCATCCAGACGCTCCAGCGCCCTGCCCTGATTTTAGCGCCGAATAAGACTTTGGCGGCGCAGCTTTACTCGGAATTCAAGGCGTTTTTCCCCGATAATGCGGTGGAATATTTTGTATCCTATTATGATTATTATCAGCCGGAAGCTTATGTCCCGAAGAGCGATACGTTTATCGAGAAGGATTCCAGTATTAACGAGCAGATAGACCGGATGCGCCACGCCGCCACCCGCGCCCTGTTCGAGCGGCAGGATTGTATTATTGTGGCCTCGGTGTCCTCGATTTACGGGATTGGATCGAAGGAAGATTACATGGCGATGGCCTTCCCGCTCACCAAAGGCGATATTATTGACCGTAGCCAGATGATCGCCAAATTTGTCGAGCTTCAATATACGCGCAACGATATAGCCTTTGAGCGCGGGTCTTTCCGTGTGCGCGGTGATACGGTTGAAATATTTCCGGCTCACTTTGAAGATCGCGCATGGCGGTTTTCCCTTTTCGGGGATGAGTTGGAGCAGATCACCGAGTTTGATCCACTGACGGGTGAGAAATTCGAGGAACTTGAGGGCGTGAGGATTTTTGCGAACTCACATTATATCACCCCCGGACCGACCATGCAGCAGGCGATCAAGCATATTCGCACCGATTTGAAAGAGCGGCTGAAATATTTTGAGGCCGAGAATAAATTGCTAGAGGCACAGCGCCTTGAACAGCGCACGAAGTTTGATCTGGAGATGCTGGCGGCGACGGGGACGTGTAAGGGGATCGAGAATTACTCGCGCTATTTGACGGGTCGCGGGATCGGTGAGCCGCCCCCTACCCTGATTGAATATCTACCTGATAATACGCTGATGTTTCTGGATGAGAGTCATGTGATGGTGCCGCAACTTCGGGCGATGTATAATGGTGACAGGCAGCGCAAGATGACGCTAGTGGATCATGGATTCCGTGTGCCAGCCGCGCTTGATAACCGCCCTTTGCAATTCGAGGAATGGAACAAGCTTCGGAAGCAAACGATTTATGTCTCTGCCACGCCCGGGGCTTGGGAGTTAGAGCAATCGGGCGGGATTAGCGCCGAGCAGGTTGTGCGCCCTACTGGACTGATTGACCCAGAGGTTGAAATCCGCCCGACCGAGAACCAAGTGGATGATCTGATGCATGAATGCCGAGAGGTTATTGCTCAGGGTGGGCGCGTGCTTGTGACGACGCTGACCAAGAAAATGGCGGAGGATTTGAGCGAATATCTGAATGATAACAACATCGCCGTGCGCTATTTGCATTCCGATGTGGATACGCTGGAGCGGATCGAGATCATGCAAGACTTACGATATGGTAAGTTTGATGTGTTGGTCGGAATTAACCTCCTGCGTGAGGGGCTGGATATCCCCGAATGTATGCGCGTGTGTATTTTGGATGCGGATAAGGAAGGGTTCCTGCGCTCCAAAACCTCTATGGTGCAAACGATTGGCCGCGCTGCGCGGAATATTCACGGCAAGGCGATCCTGTATGCGGATAAGATCACAGAGTCCATGCAATATGCGATTGACGAGACCCAGCGCCGCCGCGAGAAGCAGATGGCGTATAATGAGGAGCATGGCATCACGCCCAAGACGATTGAAAAGAATATCTCGAGCGCGTTTGATCATATGTACGAACAAAAAGACAGCGCGACCTACCGGACGCTGCATGAGGATGGCGATCAGGCATTCCTGCACAGCCCCGAAGCGATGCATAAGCATATTGAGGATTTACGCAAGAAGATGTTTAAGGCCGCCAGTGACCTCGAGTTTGAAGAAGCCGCCCGTCTACGCGATGAAATCAAGAAATATGAGGATACGGCGTTGGGGCTATAAGCCCCATTCACCTATTTTAGTTTTTCTAGAAATGCTTTGATATTGTTCTGAATCGAGTATTCATTAGCTATTCTCAAACGCTCAACACCTAAAGGTGAGTCACCCATTGTTGCTTTACCGCTGGCTTTAATTGTTTCCTTGAACACAACAGAATTATTTTTCTTTAATGTGTAATCAACAACAGAGTCCACTGTAAAACTAAAGCCCATTACTGGTTGCTCTAGAGCTAATAGCTCAGCATGAAGAACGTATGAGCCATTTTCATTCAAAAGCCCATATGCCGCTAGCGAATTTTCTAATGCTTTTTGGAATGCTTCGCTACTAACCTTTGACATCAAAAGAGCATTTGTTTCTTTACCACCTGTAACATCCTCTATTGAAACTGCATTATGGTATTTTTTGCTGATTTGGATGCTATTATTTTCATCGGGAGCAATCGACATTAATTCAGGGCGAGAAGCTCCGGCGCAAGCGCTTAGTGTCACAGACAAAAATACAAGAACGAGATATTTGGCAACATGTTGCATAATTTACTTTTCCTCTAAAATTCAACTATTAATTTATTAGCGAGTAAAAACATATTTTCATAAGATATTCAATCTTATTATCCGCTAATGTGGACAAAAATAACTTTTAAGTTTGGCTTTTACCTCGATCAGTTTCTATACTAAGGGCAATCTTGAAAAAATATATTGATAAGGGGCGTAGCCTGTGAGCAAACCTTATGTAGAAGAAATCGAGTATATTGATCCGGTTCAAGCTTTTGCGGGGTTAAAGCACTTGCCCTATAGTTTGTTGCTGGATAGTTCTGATCCGAACCACGCTAATAGCCGCTATTCCTTTGTTATGGGCGAGCCTGTCGAGACGATTGAGGTCAAGGATGGTAAGGCCGATGTTACAAACTGGGAGCAACGCCTTAGTTTCGATTGTGATGATCCTTTTACCCTGATCCGTGAGCGGCTGGGGGCTTGGGTTGAAGAAACCGAGCGCTTGCCGAATTTACCCCCCTTCCAAGGCGGGCTCGCGGGACTATTTGGCTATGATTTGGGGCGCTATATAGAAAAACTCGCCTCTTCAACCAAGAACAGACCTCATATCCCCGACCTAGCGGTTGGTATTTATGATCAGGTTTTGGCGTGTGACCATTTACTCAAGAAAAGCTGGATATTTACCCATGCGCGAAATCAAGGCGAGGCCGAAGCCAAGCATGGGCATTTTAAAAATCTGGTGACGCAGAACTACGATATTCCGGCTTTCGAATCCCCTGAAACAAACTGGATTTCGAATTTCACCGAAAAAGGCTATGAGGATCAGGTTCAAAAGATTATCGACTATATCAAGGCAGGCGAGATTTTTCAGGCGAATTTGTCACAGCGCTTTGATATGAAATTACCAAGAGATTTTGAGCCTTTTGTCCATTATATCCATATGCGCGATTTGAATCCTGCGCCTTTTGGCTGTTATATGAATTTAGGCGAGGTAAAAATATCATCCGTTTCGCCGGAGCGATTTATCACAGCCAAGGACGGGCAGGTCGAAACCTGTCCCATCAAGGGCACGCGCCCGCATGTTGCTGATACATCCCAAGACCGCGCTTTCCAGCAAGATTTGGAACAAAGCGAGAAAGACCGCGCCGAAAATACAATGATTGTTGATTTGCTTCGCAATGACCTCTCCAAAGTTTGCACGCCTGAGAGCATTGAAGTGAGTGATTTATGCAAGCTGGAGACCTTTTCCAATGTCCATCATCTTGTCTCTTATATAAGGAGCAAGCTTGATCAAAATCAGGACGCTATTGATTTGCTCAAAGCCTGCTTCCCCGGTGGATCAGTCACAGGCGCCCCCAAAATCCGCGCGATGGAAATTATCGAGGAACTGGAAACCGATCGCCGCGGCCCTTATTGCGGTTCTGTTGGCTATATTGGCTTTGACGGCACGCTGGATAGCAATATCCTGATTCGTACGCTGGTTTATGATGCTGACGGGGTTAGCCTGCAAGTGGGTGGCGGCGTGGTCGTGGATTCAAATCCTGCGCAGGAATATCAGGAAACCCTTGATAAGGCTGAGGGGATTTTAAAGTCTTTTGATCCTGTGAGACAAGAACATATACTTAAAGCTCACAAATCAATAGCCTAAAGCATCTTGATTTATTTACCTCATCCCTTAAGAATGCCGGAATGTTTTGTTAAGGCGACTTGGGCTATATGATCCTGATCATTGATAATTACGATTCCTTTGTTTATACGCTGGCGGGGTATGTGAGACGGCTTGGCTATGAAACCGAAGTCATGCGCAATGATGCCATTACAGTACCGCAGGTTTTGGATAAGGGCCCAGAAGCTATCATCCTTTCCCCCGGCCCTTCGACGCCTGCTAATGCGGGTATTTGTATTGACCTTATAAAGCTCTGCGGCGCTCAGATTCCTATACTGGGTATATGTCTGGGGCATCAGGCCATTGGCGAGGCTTATGGCGGGAAAACCATCAGGAGCGAAAAGCCTATGCATGGCAAAGCCGAACCTATCGAGCATGAACCTTCCGGTATTTTTGAAAATATAGATGCGCCTATTACGGCTGGCCGTTATCACTCTCTAGTTACTGAACTGCTTGAAACTTCAGAGCTATGCGTTAGCGCAAAATCCACTAATGGTGATATCATGGCTATGCATCACAAAGAGCATCCGGTTTATGGCCTGCAATTCCATCCGGAATCTGTTCTAACACCACAAGGGCTAGACCTGATGCTTAATTTCCTTCATATTGCGAAAGAATGGAATCAAAACCATAATCGCTAACGTCTTATCTCAAAGTTAAAATCCCATGCAACGTATAAATTCAGTTACTGTCTACCTCGGATCATCTGGTCTGTGCCGTGATATTTTTAAAGAAACCGCCCGTGAAACAGGAAAGCTTATTGGTCAGAGCAAAAGAGAGCTTGTTTATGGTGGCATGGATGCAGGGCTGATGGGGATAGTTGCCAATTACAGTCTCGAATACGGGGCGCATGTTACAGGGATTATTCCAAAGAGCCTCAAAGATAGTGAGCGCATTCATCCGAAGCTTGATGAAACTATCCTTGTGCCGGATTTATGGGAGCGAAAATACCTGATGTTCCAAAGGGCCGAGGCTATTATTGCTCTGCCCGGCGGCTTTGGAACTATTGATGAAGCCTTAGAGGTTTTATATTGGGCTGATTTAAGCTTGCATACGAAACCTATTATTTTTGTTAATACAGACGGGTATTGGAATGACTTCCTAGCCTACCTTAAGACCTTGCCGGATATGAAGCAGAATTACTGCCTTGTTGCCAATACTGTGGAAGATATCTTTCACAAGCTTGAGGCATGGCCTAAACCTTCTCTTTTGGTTAAAAAGGAAGTTTCATATCCGCATTTTGAGAATGAAATACTGGCGCAGGAAAATGAAAACCTGATTATTGAAACAGCTGATGTTAAAAACTCTTACCTTCTGGCCACAGCGCTTGGTCTCAAACAACTTGGCAAACATGACCGTCCTATGGGGCTTTTAAATGATAAGGGGCAGTTTAATTCCTTGTTAAAATGGATTGATACAGCTCAAAAAGAGCATTTTATCACCCCTAAATGCACAAAGCTCTTTTCTGTCGCTAATACAATCGATGATCTGGAAAACATGTTAGCATCTCAAGATGAGACTAATATTGACCTACATTCGGAAAAATGGGGTCCAAGTGTGACCCCAACCCATATTGAAATAGTTGAGAAAGATTAAAACTAGACTTGCGTATAGTCAGGGATGCTATGACTAGGATCGCTGCCTTCAAATTGAGGTCCCTTGTTTATAATTTCTTTTTCTAAGGCCTGTTTTATAATTTCTTTTAAAATTTCTTCCGGCCTTGTGGATGTCGGATAGATTCCATCTATACCAAAAGCAGCAGCCAAATCTCCATCAACCGTAGAACTAATCAGCCGCTCATAATTTTCTTCCACCTGTTCTTTTATAGATTGGTTTATGGCATTCAGATCTAAATTCAAGGCTTTCAGCAAGCTCATGAAATTTTTCATCCCACTATTACAATCCAAAAGCCTTTTATAAAATTTGGTTCGCTCTTCTAGAGCTGATGCCGTACGTTCAAAAAGACCTTTTTCGAGACCTTCCGTGATAAAATCGTCGCCTGTTATATCTCTGGCACGGATTTCTCTATTGGCTAATATTGAAGCTTTCTTTTCTGATTCCTTAGGTAAACACTCTCCATTAAAATCAATTGAATAGTCTGATGTCGTATTATCTTGTTCAATCGGTCCTGCATAATAGCCGTAATCCTTATCATTTGGCATAAAACCACATGCCGTTAAGACAAGAGGGAAGGTAAGATGTACTATTTTTATTTAGAATATTCCCTGACATAATCACCCTTATTTTTATGGTTTATATATATTTCACCAAAAAACAAAAATTATGTAAAGAAAACAAAATGTATTTAAGCGGCGGCCTTAATTTTGGCTTTAACCAGTTCAATTTTTTGCTGAACACGCTTTTTATCTGCTTCTTCTTTGGCGAGATCAACATCTTCTTTTAGAATAGAAAGTGTCTTTTCTAGTTCAGCTTTATCAAGCTTTTCAACATTGATAGCTTCTTCTGCCAAAACCGTGCAAAGTTCGGGATTAATGTCGGCAAACCCGCCAGCGATAAAAATACGCTTTGGTTCATTATCATTTTCACTTTTATACATTTTTACCACGCCAGCTTTCAGAGATGATACAAGCGCGCTATGTCCTGGCAAGACACCAATCATACCTTCATCACCAGGCACAACAACCATGTGGCATTTTTCTGAAACCAGCTTTTCTGCCGGAGAAACAAGTTCGAATTGAATGCCTTCTGCCATTTTTATAATCCTTTACCTTAAATTATTCCGGCTTCCATTTGATCTGGAATTCGATTTCCTCTTCATCATCACCACGCTCGTGTTCAATGCTGAATTCCGCGCGTACGGGAACATAAATACGCTCCCCGTCGATTTGAATTTCGAACTTTTCACCCTTTTCCAGAGCATCAGCCAAACGGCGCAGCTTCGCAACATATTCCTGTACGGAATAGGTCACCTCAACATCTCTGCTACGCCGTATGGTCTGTGACATGGGTTATGCAGCCTCTTTTGCCATTTCTTTTGCTTTTTCAACAACTTGCTCGATTGTACCTGTCATGTAGAAGGCACTTTCAGGTAAATGGTCATATTCACCAGCAACAATTGCTTTGAAGCCCTTGATCGTATCTTCCAGAGAAACAAACACACCAGGTGAGCCTGTAAAGACCTCGGCCACGTGGAATGGTTGTGACAAGAAGCGCTGGATCTTACGGGCACGGGCCACAATAAGCTTATCTTCTTCGGAAAGTTCGTCCATACCCAAAATCGCGATAATATCTTGCAGATTCTTATAGCTCTGCAAAGTTTGCTGAACATCGGCAGCCACTTTGTAATGCTCTTCACCAATGACACGAGGATCAAGGATACGGGATGTGGAGTCCAGAGGGTCCACAGCTGGATAAATGCCTTGTTCTGCAATCTGGCGAGAGAGCACTGTTGTTGCATCGAGGTGAGAGAAAGTCGTTGCAGGCGCAGGGTCTGTCAAGTCGTCAGCAGGCACGTAAACCGCCTGAACCGATGTAATAGATCCTTTATTTGTTGACGTAATACGTTCCTGCATCGCGCCCATTTCAGTTGATAGTGTTGGCTGGTAACCCACAGCAGATGGAATACGACCAAGAAGCGCAGACACCTCTGCGCCGGCCTGTGTGAAACGGAAGATGTTATCGAGGAAGAACAGCACGTCCTGACCTTCTTCATCACGGAAATATTCAGCCATTGTAAGAGCAGAAAGCGCCACGCGGGCACGAGCACCAGGAGGCTCATTCATCTGACCGTAAACAAGCGCCACTTTCGAATCTTCATGTGACCCGGGTGTGATAACGCCTGATTCAATCATTTCGTGATAAAGGTCATTACCTTCACGAGTACGCTCACCAACACCGCCGAAAACAGACACACCACCGTGACCCTTTGCAATGTTATTAATAAGCTCCATGATTGTAACTGTTTTACCAACACCGGCACCACCAAATAGACCAATTTTACCCCCTTTAGCATAAGGACAGAGTAGGTCAACAACCTTAATACCTGTTACAAGGATTTCAGTTTCTGTCGCTTGCTCGGCAAAGCTAGGTGCTTCGCGGTGAATTGGCCATGTTTGTTTAGCTTTGATTGGCTTACCTTCGTCAATTTCGGCGCCAATAACATCCATAATACGCCCCAATGTTTCAGGACCAACCGGCACAGAAATCGGGGCGCCAGTATCAATAACTTCAGAACCGCGCACTAGACCGTCTGTCATGTCCATAGCGATTGCACGGATTGTGTTCTCGCCAAGGTGCTGAGCGACCTCAAGAACAAGTTTTTGTCCATTATTATCTGTTTCAAGAGCATTCATAATCGGCGGCACAGAGCCTTCTTCGAACTGCACGTCTACAACAGCGCCGAGCACCTGCAGAATTTTACCTTTTGCTTCTGATGTTTTTGCTTTTGCCATGTCTCGCTTCCTTTTTGTTTAACCTTTCTCAGTTATGTCCTTCAAAATTTACGTTTGTCATTTGCATTTTATAATCTTTTAAACTCGGTGCCCGAACAAAAGTTTCTTTGGCTTTTTCCAAGGCAGCTTGAAATTCAGGAAATTCCATTAATTTATCAATCACATTGATAGCCAGATTCTGACCTGCCTTTGAATCACTTGGGTAATGCACACCTGCTATTTCACGTCTATGTGCAATTGATTTTGCGAAATCTTTGTAAATGGCTTCATTTTCAGGATCAACCATAGACATAATTGTGGCTATTGAATAGCTTTGTGCTGCGTGACCAGATGGGTAAGCTGCATGATGAGGATTGTCAATTACTAATGTTAGCTCAGGTCTTAACTGAGATGGTCTTGCACGCGAGTAATGTTTTTTATATTTCATCAAAAAGAAATCAAGCTCTTGGTCAACAATTTCCAATGCTTTCCAAAGCCCCTTGTTCAGGCCTTCATTCAAGTTCATAGTCAAAACGCCACCTTCAACAAAGGAATCAACAGCGAAAAACACATCATTTTCATTTAGAATAAACTCAATCGTCTTAGGATCACGCTTGGTTTTTGAAAGTTCGACGAGGTAATCCAACTCTTTACGGGTTTCTTCACTGTCATTGGCGGGATATGGTTTAGGCATAAACGCGTCATTATCTTCCAGTAAAGTTGGCCCTTTATCAATAAGGCCTAACAAATGAGCATCCCAATTTTCTATTGGAAAGCGAATATCATTAATATTTTGCTCTTCTGCTTGTGAAAGAGATGCGAAAGAAAATACCGTACAGAATAAACAGACAGCAATAAGATATTGCAAAGTATAGTTTTGCCTGACCTTATTGTGTAATTGCACCTTTTTTTCTCTCATTATTCACTTCTTTGTATTCGCATTACAGCGCTTCAGCACCTGAGATAATCTCAATCAATTCCTTGGTAATATAAGCCTGACGTGCACGATTATATTCAAGTGTCAGATCATTAATCATTTCACCAGCGTTACGTGTTGCATTATCCATCGCAGTCATACGGGCAGCTTGTTCACCAGCTGATGTATCGAGCATAGCACGGAAAATTTGCACACCGAGATTACGCGGCAATAGTTTTTTGAGGATTTCCTCCTCATCCGGCTCGAAGCTGTATGGCGTTAATGTTTTTTCTTCTTTTGCTTCTTTATCCTCGGACTTTTCATCTTCGACAGGCTTAAACGGAATAAGTTGAGGTGAAAGTGGCTTTTGAACGAGAACAGATTTAAATTCATTATAAATCAGTGTACAAATATCAAATTCATCGGCCTCAAAGCTCGTTAGAACAAAATCTGCAACTTTATCTGCCTCGGCATAATCAACACCCTTTTTACCTAAGACATCTGTAAAACGCTTAATGATAAGTGATGCGAATTCGCGGCGCAGACCATCATAGCCTTTGCGTCCGACACAAACGATTTTAACATCCTTACCTTCGGCTTTAAGGGCTATGATCTTTTGACGCGCTTCTTTGATAATATAAGCATTAAAGCCACCACAAAGACCACGATCAGCCGTTACAACAACCAAGAGATGGACTTTATCGGCACCAGTTCCAGCTAGTAACTTAGGGCTAGCCGCGTTAACAACAACATTCGCAGATACGCGGGCTAGCATCTCACCCATAGCCTTTGCATATGGCTGGCTAGCTTCTGCCTGCTCCTGAGCGCGGCGTAATTTACTTGCCGCCACCATTTTCATGGCAGAGGTGATTTTTCGGGTAGATTTCACCGATTTTATACGATCGCGGTAATCTCTTAAACTTGGCACTGTTTTACCTCCAGAAGTTCACGTAAAGCCTTTTAGGCTGCTTCTTTCACGCTTTCAAAGCTTTTTGTAAAGTCACTTAGCAAGCTCTTCAGTGCTGTTTCAATTGAGTCATCCAGCTTCTTCTTCTCACGAATTTCAGCCAAAATGCTCTCACCTGCACCGCGAAGATGCTCAAGCAAACGTGCCTCGTATTTTTCAACATCTGTAACAGGTATACTATCAAGGTAACCTTTTGTTCCTGCGTAAATCACAGCCACTTGCTCTTCAACCTTTAGCGGAGAATATTGAGGCTGCTTTAGGAGCAATGTCAAACGAGCGCCACGGGCCAGAAGTTTCTGCGTCGAAGCATCCAGATCGGATGCGAACTGTGCGAAAGCTTCCATTTCACGGTACTGCGCAAGCTCAAGCTTAATTGTACCGGCGACTTGTTTCATCGCCTTGATCTGCGCAGCAGAACCCACACGAGATACAGACGCACCGACATCAATCGCCGGACGGATACCCTTGAAGAACAATCCTGTTTCCAAGAAGATCTGACCATCTGTAATCGAGATCACATTTGTTGGAATATAAGCCGAGATATCCCCACCTTGTGTTTCAATGATTGGCAGAGCTGTCATTGATCCACTACCGTGATCATCTGACATCTTACAAGCGCGTTCCAGCAAACGAGAGTGAATGTAGAACACGTCACCAGGATAAGCTTCACGCCCCGGCGGACGACGAAGAAGCAATGACATTTGACGATACGCTACGGCTTGCTTTGATAAGTCATCGTATATAGCAAGTGAGTGCATGCCGTTATCACGGAAGTATTCACCCATACAAGCACCAGCATATGGCGCAAGATACTGCAACGGTGCAGGATCAGAAGCTGTCGCGGCAACCACAATGGAATATTCCATAGCGCCCTGCTCTTCCAGCTCTTTCACAAGCTGTGCTACTGTAGAGCGCTTCTGACCGATAGAAACATATACACAATATAGATGCTCGCTTTCATCCTTTGATGCATTAACACTTTTCTGGTTGATAATTGCATCAACAGCAACAGCTGTCTTACCAGTCTGTCGGTCACCAATAATAAGCTCACGCTGGCCACGACCAATTGGCACAAGAGCATCAATCGCTTTAAGACCTGTCTGCATTGGCTCATGCACTGACTTACGTGGAATGATGCCCGGTGCTTTTACTTCGATACGACTTGAGGCTTTTGCCTTAATCGGTCCCTTACCATCAATCGGATTACCAAGTGGATCAACAACGCGGCCTAAAAGTTCCTTACCGACCGGCACTTCAACAATTTTTCCTGAACGACGAACAATATCGCCTTCCTTGATTTCACGGTCATCGCCAAAAACCACGATACCGACATTGTCTGTTTCCAAGTTCAATGCCATACCTTTGATACCGTTTGGAAACTCTACCATCTCACCGGCCTGAACATTATCAAGACCGTAAACGCGGGCCACACCGTCCCCGATAGATAGAACCTGACCAATTTCAGCTACATCAGCTTGCGCTCCGAAATCGGCGATTTGCTTCTTTAGAATATCAGAAATTTCTGCTGCACGGATTTCCATTATACGACCTCTCTCAATTTTTGCCCGTTATCATTCTGGCTTGCGCCCTTAACCAAAGTTGCGTTCAAGCGTTCAAGCTTTCGACGCACAGAGTCATCAATCATGTATGACCCTATTGTAACTACGATGCCGCCAATAATATCAGGATTGACGCCAACATCCATTGAAACACCTGTTCCCAAAGCTTTTTCAATTTTCTTTTGCAGATCCTGTTTTTGTTTGGCTGTCATCTCAAAAGCAGTTTCAACAGCGATAGAAATCTCGCCTTTTTTCTCTGAAACTTTCTTTTTGAAGGTTAAAATAATCCCTGCCAATGCATTCAAGCGTCCATTCTCAACAATCACACCAAGGAAATTTGTTGTAAGTTTCTGCAACTTAGCTTTCTTGGCGATTTCATCAAGAACAGATTTCTGTTGTGATTCGCTGATGCCTGGAGATGTTAGAAATCTCGCAAAATCTTCTGAATCCTGAATTGCACCCTCGAGGGTTTCAAAATCTTTCAATACTTTTTCTACGGCCTTGCCTTGCTCAGCTAGATCAAGAAGGGCCAAAGCGTATCTTTCCGATACAATTGAAGAGGCTGGCGTGTTACTGCTCACGTCTGCTTATCCTTACTTTGATACGTCTTACGTTGTACTATAAACATATATTGGGTGCGAGAATTAGCATATGAATATCGTGCTGGCAAGTAAGAACACGCACTGTTTTTGGTTTTTTTTCTATCTGTTTGAAGATGGGTGGTTTTTTTACCTGCTTATGTGAACACCAGCAAGGCACCCGGCTGGAAGAATGTCCAGTCCCATAAGGGAAATTTCTCTGGATTATAAACCATAGCCGCGCCGCGTATAATTAAGAACTGGATAACATATATCTCTAATGTTCTTCGTCCGATCAAACGAATAACTGCGCACAATGGAAAAGGTAGTTTTTTTGTCAGGACCGGATAGGTTTCAGGCTTGAATTTTTCCAACATTATGCCTACCATGATTGCGCCTATGAATAATACCCAGACCTGCCCATAGGTGAGATGCGGGAACATAATACCTTGCCAGATAAAAAATGTTACATAACTCAGGACTGTAAATAAGGTTATGTGCCATGTTTCGAATCTCTTGGAGATTACTTCGGGATGCCGAGATATAAAACCTAAAACTACAAAAAGAAAAACAACGGCGCCATACTCAAATACGATTGATGTTGGTATAGCGGCCAACACCAATATGAGAAACATACCACGCATCGTTTCCGGCGAATAAGTTGTCTTCATAATCATACTATCACGCAATTTTCTGGCTATCATAATTGTCACAAGAATATTTAGCGGGAATAAGGTTTGTCCAGCGACCAGAGCAGAAGCTGCGACGGCAATTGCGCCGACCCATAAAGACATAGGAATTTTAGTTGTCGTTGCATAACCAACCAGAAAGAACCACATTGGCACACAAAACCGCCCTAATACCCGAAACCACATTTCATCAGGAAAAAAGTGATACCCTACATGATCAATTATCATGAGTATTACGGCTAATGTCTTTAGAAAATCATAGCTGGTCAGGTCTTTGGGCAGAGATTTAAGATGAGTGCTGAGCATATAGTTTTTTTATTTAAAGCTTTGAGTTTCTAAAATAAATCATATTATACTGCGCACGCGCAAGAACAAATGACACAATAAAAAACGAAGATACCATTGATGCTCAACACACATTACAGATTCCTTCTGTTTCTGGTTATTATCATTGAAGGATATATTGTTTTATCCACCGAACTTCTAGCTATACGACAGAGCATTCCGTTTGTCGGAAGCGGCACGGATACAGTTTCGGTGATTATAGCTGCTGTTTTGATGCCTTTGGCGTTTGGTTATCAAGCCGGCGGCAATTTCAAAATTAAAAGGCTGTTTGGGAAGCGCATAACCGTACGCCGCAAACTCATTATAAATATTACTATTGCGGCTCTTATTCTTTTACCGGGCTTATCATATCAATTTATGTTGATGTTTTTTTCCTTCTTATCCAGCCTCGAAATAACTAACCGCATTCATCAGATATCTATTTACAGCATATTATTTTTGGTTATTCCGGTTTACCTTTTGGGACAGACCGTGCCTTTAGTCAGTAATTTTTTTGGCCGCGAGCGCTTACCTGAAGTTACGGGTAAAATTCTATTTTTCTCGACTGTTGGCTCTTTTTTAGGAGCTGTCTTTTCAACGCTTTTCCTGATGAACACCATTGGTGTTAATCATACTGTTACACTAAATTTTGTGCTTATGGCTATTTTGGTAATTCTGCTATCAAAAAAGCAAGCTTCTGTGCCGGTTATTATCACGACGCTACTCGCCTTTGGAACCATAGCTTTGGCCGCAGAACATAGAGCAGCCGCAATTGTAATCGCCTTATTAAGCACAGCTATTGTCATTACTCTGATTATTGTAACGCGCAGAAAAACATCGCTTGCTGTTTTTGCTATGATCATCCTGTCATTAAGCGCCATCTGGTTTAATTCGAACAGTACAATGCGTAACTTTAGAATGGTTAAGCTCAATATGTATCACAACATACAGGTTGTAAACGTTAAAAATGGAAATCGTCATTTGATGCTCAATAACAACTACTCTTCGCGCTATAATCCTGAAACCGGACGCAAGCACCACTATATTGAGTTTGCGGAAAAAGTTGCTATTTCCCCTATCCTTAATTCTAACCCACCCAGAGATGTTCTCGTCATTGGCGCGGGTGGTTTTACTTTCGGAAGCGAAGATAAAAATAATAATTATGTCTATGTTGATATCGACAAGGACCTAAAGAATATCTCGGAGAAATACATTCTGGGCAGAACAATAGATAAAAACAAGACTTTTGAGGCGGTTCCTATACGGGCATATCTAGCCTCTACGGATCAGAAATTCGATGTTATCTACCTTGATGCCTATCTGGGCGGCGTCAGTGTGCCCGAGCACTTAATCACAAAAGAATTTTTTGAAACTGTAAAAGAGCACCTTAAAGATAAAGGCCTACTGGTTACAAATTTCATTGCATCTCCTAACTTCAATAATCAATTTAGCCGCAATCTGGACAATACTATACGCTCAGTATTTCCCCATATTTCACGTCAGGCTATTTTAGAGAACTATCTGCTATGGGATGAAAATCCATCGGCCATGGCTAATATTTCTTATATCTATAAACATGAAGATAATTATGATGCAGGCCAAATTTATACAGATGATAAGAAGACTGTAGTTTATGATCTCCCGAAAGGCCCGTAGAATCAAGGCACGTCGACCATATTGGCATCTACTGGTTCGAACATCATCCAGAAATCATCGGAGAAGAACCGTAAGTCTAGTAAAGCATATCCCTCAACGCCTATTATTAAAGCGGTCACTTTAAATATTATTAGATGGATCACATAAATCTCTAATGTTCTTCGTCCAAAAAGCCTTAGAAAACCAGAAGCAAATCCCGGCAGCTTTTGCGTCAAATCTGGATAGTCACAGGCCCTAAACTTTAATAATAAAATGTTTATAACCAATATACCACCAGCCATAAAAGCAAATTGTGGCGCAGTAAACCCGAAAGCCAGTTGTTGTAGGATAATAAAATTCAAAGCAGAAAAAATCATAAAACCAGAAACAAAACTTTTATCTATCTCTGCTGTTTTATGACGTACAAAGTAACCTAACATGGCCAGAATAATGCCCATTGTGCCATATTCTATGATAAAATAAGTTGGGAATGCCAAAATGGTCAAAATAGTACAGACCAAAATCATATGCGCCTGACTTTGCAATGACTTCTTTACACAATAATCAATTGTTAAACGCGCTAGAATTAAGCTGAATAAAACATTTAGTTCAAAGATATTATACCCAACGACAAAATTAGCAAAAACCAATAAAATTGCCCCACCCCAAAAACGAAGTGGTATAGAGCGTGTATTTGCATAACCAATCAGAAAAAACCATATTGGTACACATAACCGCCCTATTGCTCTGGGCCAATCACTATCTATAAACTCATAATATGCCGTATGATCGATGATCATTAGCAACACAGCGAGCGTTTTCATCAAATCGTATGATGTTAAATTTGACGATATTTTTTTAGCTTGAAACATAATTGAACAACTTCCTTAAATTCCAAGCATTTTACAAACAAATGCACCTAGACAACAAGTCCATTAATTTATAAAAAGCTTTGTGGATCTATATCGATGTAAACCCTTATATTGCTTGGTATTTTTATTTGTTTTAGCCAGTTTTCAATCGTTTTTTGTAAATTCATGTGTTTATCTGCACAAACCAGTAAGCGGTAGCGATATTTTCCTCTTAATCTTGCGAAAGGTGCGGGCGCTGGGCCAAGTGTCTGGATTCTTTGTCCATGGGCGTTTGCGCCTTGCGGAGAGATTTTCCCTAAGGCTTCCGCCACTTCCTTAACCATATGCTCCTCACGGCCGGAGATAATAATCCCAGCCAAACGGCTATAAGGCGGCATATTGGCCATTTCCCGCTCGGAGGCTTCGATGTCGAAAAAAGCATCACGCTCTCCGGCGGCGAGCGCCTTCATGATCCGGTGCTCGGGCATCCAGCTCTGGAGCAAGACATGCCCTTTCTTGGCTTCACGCCCTGCCCGTCCTGCCACTTGGTGAAGAAGTTGATAGGTACGCTCGGCGGCGCGCAAATCTCCGCCTTGCAAACCCAGATCGGCATCCACTACACCAACTAATGTTAAGTCTGGAAAGTGATGTCCCTTCGCCATGATCTGCGTGCCGATAATGATATCGACTTCGCCATCTGTGATTTTCTTGAGCATGGCTTTGAGATCATCATGACTTTCCGCTGTATCACTCGCCAGCACCATCACGCGAGCATCAGGAAAGTACTCGCTCGTTTCCTCAAAGATACGCTCGACCCCCGGACCGCAAGCTACAAAGCTATCTTCTTCGCTGCAAGATGGGCAGGTTTTGGGCATTGCCATATGATAATCACAATGATGGCAATGCAGCTTTCCGCTGCGCTTATGCTCCACCAGCCACGCTGTACAGCGCGGACATTCCATTCTATGACCACATCCTCGGCATAGCGTGAGCGGCGCGTAACCTCTCCGGTTGAGGAAAAGCAAACTCTGATTGCCCTCCTCCAGATTTTTGACCAAGGCCTTGAGGAGTGCGCGAGAGAGGAATTTCTGTCGTTCCGGTTTATCATTGCGCAAATCAACTAGCTCAATATCAGGGAGTTGCGCCTCTCCGAAACGGGTCGGGAGTTCTAGATGCTTATACTTACCTTCCCAGATATTATGGATGGTCTCGAGGGATGGTGTTGCCGAGACCAGCACCACAGGAAAACTGCCCAGATGCGCTCGGACCACTGCCATATCGCGGGCATTATAGATCACGCCGTCTTCTTGCTTATAGGCTGGATCATGCTCCTCATCGATTATGATTAGCCCCAAATCCTGATACGGTAAAAACAGTGCGGAGCGAGCACCAATTACGACTTTGGTTTTGCCATTTGCGACACCGCGCCACGTCTCGCGCCTTTGCGCTGTGCCAAGCCCAGAATGCCAAAGGGCTGGTGCGCAGCCAAAGCGCTTTTTAAAGCGATCAAGAAAGGCATTGGATAGTGCAATCTCGGGCAAAAGTATCAAGACTTGCTTACCGTTCTTGAGAGCTTGCGCTACGCCTTCGAAATAGACTTCAGTTTTACCGGCTCCCGTTACGCCATCGAGCAACGATACCGAGAATTTCTGTGCGTTAATATCGCTGATAATTTCCTGCGCAGCATCATCTTGTTGCTTTGATAGATCAATATGCTGGCCTGCATCTGGGTTGATACTGGAACAAGGTGGCGAGCCAAAAACCTCGACCATCTCTAACAACCCCTTTTCAGTCATACCCTTAATCACGGAGGTTGAACATCCTGCCATCTCTGCCAGTTCTGTGGCGCTATAAGTTTTCCCTTCTGTCATAGTCTCCAGAACAGCTTTGCGTTTTTCAGGGAGTTTGGCAGGAATATCCGAAACCTTCTTCCTATAGGCAATGCTCGGCTTAGGCGGGTTCAGGGCGGCTGGAGCAGACAATGACATCTTGAGAACCATGCCTTTGGCTGCAAGATTATAATGTGCTACCCAGTCTATGAATTTCCGGTGTATCTCCGGCATGGGCTTAAGGGGATATTTAGAGATTATGGCTTTCAGCTTCTTGGGTTCGATATCTCCTGCGGCCTGCCCCCAGATAACACCTGTGATTTCCCGCTGCCCCAGTGGCACACAGACATAATCACCCTCATGGACCTCAAGGTTTTTCGGTATGGCATAGTCATAGGCCTTATCCACCGGATACGGCACAAGCACGCTAAGTGTTTTACCGACTGGAACAGCTTGCTTTTCTTCGCGTTCATCACCAAAAAGGGAGATTTGAGACATAGATTAAACGTCTTTCGTAAAACACTCTTGCATGGGCATAAGAATCCGCGTACCACACTAATATTATCTAATATATATAAGTAAAAATCATAGCCCTTGTGGGCTGGAAAAGAAAGGATTTAAGCCCGATGAAATTTTTTGTAGATACCGCAGATATTGATGACATTAAGGATCTGGCCTCTACTGGACTTTTGGACGGGGTTACAACAAACCCTTCCTTGATTGCCAAATCGGGCAAAGAATTTATTCCGCTGATTGAGGAAATTTGCGATATCGTTTCCGGCCCCGTGAGCGCCGAAGTCGCTGCAACCGATTACGAGACCATGCGCAAAGAAGCAGAAGTTTTACGCAAGATTGCCGACAACATTGCCGTAAAAGTACCTCTGACACCAGCAGGCCTCAAGGTTTGTAAAGAGCTTTCCGATGGCGGCACAATGGTAAACGTAACGTTGTGTTTCTCTGCAGCGCAGGCTCTGTTAGCGGCTAAAGCCGGAGCAACATTTATTTCTCCGTTTGTTGGGCGCCTTGATGATATCAGCCAGACAGGATTAGATTTGATTGCCGAGATTGTTACGATCTATTCCCAATATCCGAATTTCCACACAGAAGTTCTGGTGGCCTCTGTGCGCAACCCTTTGCATATCACCGAGAGCGCCAAAATGGGCGCGGACGTGGCGACTTGCCCGCCGAATGTGATCCGTGCGCTTTACAATCACCCACTGACCGATAAAGGCTTGGCGGCGTTTGTTGAAGACTGGAAAAAGACCGGACAGAGTATTTTATAATAGCTATATTTCAGTTGCGCTCTGTGGTAAACTTGACCTTATGTCGAGCGTAACTGAAACAATAGATTCCCCGATGACTGAAAAAGATGTTCTGGATTTCCTGAAAGAAAATCCTAATTTTTTGCATGACAACCCTGAGGCTTGTGATTACCTTGTGCCGCCTGCTTTGGCGAAAGAAAAAGGGGTTGCCGATTTTCAGAGCTATATGATCGAGCGCCTGAAAATGGATAAGCATGATGTCATGAACGCGACGCGTGAGATCATAGAGAATGCGCGCTCGAATATGAACAACCAGCAACGCGTGCATAAGGCTGTTCTGCGCTTGCTTGAGGCCAAGAATTTCAACGACTTTATACAATCTGTGACAATTGATCTGGCATCGTTGATGGACGTCGATATTGCGGTATTGCTTGTAGAATCTGACGGCGCGGAAATCCCGCATGTCCATCAGACAGGCATTCGTGTTTTACCCGAAGGTACGATTGATCAATGGATGCAAAACAAAGAAGTTTTGCTTCAAAATGATATAACAGGGATTGAAGCCATTTATGGTGGAGCATGCACGCTTGTGCGCTCCCAGATTTTGATGAAGATTAGTATCTCCATGGATACGCCGCCAGCTATTCTCGCCTGCGGTAGCCGCGATCCCGAGATGTTCCATGATGGGCAAGCCACGGATCAGGTTGCTTTTCTGTCTCGTGTAATCGAGCGTTGCTTCCGTATGTGGCTAGATTTGCCACGTTAATTCTTTGCCCCTTTCTCTTTAAGGGAATTTTTATGAAACAACATATACTTGCTCTTTGTGCGTCTGATTTGTCTTCTCAAATTCTGAAATGGGAAGAATATTTGCGCGTTGAGAAAAATGCCTCCAAACATACTATGCGTGCCTATCAGGGTGACTTATCGCATTTCATCGAGTTTCTGTTCAATCATTTTGGCAAAAACCCATGTATCAATGATCTCTCCGAAGTTACGATCAAGGACTTTCGGAGCTGGATGTCGAAAAAGGCGATTGACGGCACATCCAATTCCAGTCGTGCGCGGAGCTTATCTGGGATTAAGAATTTTCTACGCTGGATGGATAAGCAAGGCATTGTTCATAATGCCGCTATTGCAGCAGTACGCACGCCGAAAAAGCCGCATAAAATTCCACGCCCTATTCACGAGAGTCAAGCGATTGATCTGGTCAACAATGCCGGCATGCTGGAGAAACAAGACTGGATGGGTTTGCGCAATATTGCCTTGTTTATGTTGCTCTATGGCTGCGGCTTGCGTATTGACGAAGCACTTGCACTAAACCTTTCGGATTTGCCGCGGGATGGTTTCTTGCGCGTCGTGGGTAAAGGGAGCAAGGAACGGCAAGTGCCTGTTTTGGAAGAGGTCGAGAAAATGCTAGCGGTTTATCTTGATTCCTGCCCTGCCCCGATTGAACCGGATCGTCCGCTTTTCCTAGGGACTCGCGGCGGACGGCTTCATCAAGGCGTGGCACAAAAGGCTATGCGGGATTTACGGGTGAGTTTTGGCCTGCCGGAGAATGTCACGCCGCATGCGCTGCGGCATAGTTTTGCCACGCACCTCCTGCAAAACGGGGCAAATTTGCGTGAGATACAGGAGCTTTTGGGGCATGCTTCCTTAAGCACCACGCAGCGTTATACAGAAGTCAACGCAGAAGAGTTAATGCGAATTTACAATGCCGCGCATCCGCGCGCTTGAATATTTCTTGCTTATTCACTCAAAGCTTTGCTAGGATTTCAGAAGAATTACGTTATTATTAAGGGAACACATGGCTTTGCAAGCACTAGTTGATCGCATCTCTGAACGTTGTGGCGATAAGGATGCAGAAGCTATTTACGAAATTTTTAATAGTTTTAAACTTCGCCCTCCTCAAGCGGGCCAATACAGAAAAGGACACGAATCCGATACTGTTTTTTTTAACAGCCATGGCCTTGTTTTTCGTTTTGCTTATGCAGAAGATTTTCCTCTATCATATAAGCTACGGCATAATAAAGACTCGTTGATAGCTCAGCCTTTAAAACCCCCTTTAGATCTAGATAAACTTAGTTTTGAAATTCTTCCTGCGCTTGATTGCACGGAGGAAGCATCAGATACCGAATTATCGTTTCTTATTGATGATCTAGGCAGTAGAGGCATAAATTTTTGGGATACTAAAGAAGGGAAATTCAATACGGGTCGCCTACCTTGGAAAAGCGAAGATTTTCCAAACAGACTTCGTGTTGTTACTGACCGCGGAGGTATTAGACCCCAAAATGATTTTACTCAAGCTGTTGGGAATGCCGCATTTCGAAAATATATACCTGCAAACATACAAGAAACGCTTTTTTCTGATTTTATTTTAGCTCTAAAAAAAGCTTGGCCTGAAGGCGATATGAGACCTAATTCTTTACAGATCAACGAGTTTCTTGATCTCTGCCAAGAAGACTTGATTCTTCCTGAAGACCATCCTGATAAAAGGCTATTTAGTAGTGGTTGGGGAATGCACACTGTACAAAAAATAGCACATAGTTATGAGCACAATATAACGATCTAATCATAAATCGGTGCCAAGAAATTACTCTCAGCTCGCTTTGCCTGTATTCTTTTTGTGGCTTCTTCCAATTCCCTCTTACGTGCTTCAGCCGCTTTGTTAAGCGCTTCTTCAAGATGCGGGAGGACCTCATAGTCACCCGCGTCATCTCCACCTTCAGCCCAGCAATGAACCGAGCCACCTGTTTTTTCGTTACTTGCGGCCAATTCCAATGTTAGCCTGCCTTTTTCTGGAAAATCATCCATATTTTTCAACTCCTGAATTTTGGCATTCTATCTTAACTACAGGGTGATGCGCAACAAACCTAGTTACAGCATGCAAGATCACAAACACACAAAAGCATTCACATATTGTATTACTTTGCTTATTTATTGCACACTCACTAAACTATAAGGTGAATTATTTAAGCGACTAAAATATTATGAATTTCTTACTATATTCATTTTCCCTGCTGTGCCTCATTGCAGCTTTCACTCAAACGGACAAGCTTAACCGCCTGCAGGCACGTTATGATATGCTGGAGCGGCAAATTAAATCCAATAAGAGTCAAGAAGCAAAAACAGCCCGACTAGATACAGAGCATATTAAATATGAATAGGACGCTTATGCACCGCTAGCGCTGCTTCCTTCACGACTTCGGTTAAAGTCGGGTGAGCATGGCATGTGCGGGCAATATCCTCGGCTGTGCCTTCGAATTCCATGACACTAACGACTTCCTGAATAAGATCGCCAGCATTTGGTCCGATAATATGCGCGCCAAGCACTTTATCGGTTTCCTTGCACGCCAGAATTTTGACGAAGCCTTCTGTCATACCCATTGCGCGGGCGCGGCCATTAGCCATGAACGGGAACTTGCCTGCATTATAGGCGATACCTTCTTCCTTAAGTTGCTCTTCGGTTTTACCGACATTAGCAACTTCCGGCCATGTGTAAACAACACCAGGAATCATATTATAGTCAATATGACCGCTTTCACCTGCTAGAAGTTCAGCCAAAATAACACCTTCATCTTCGGCCTTGTGCGCAAGCATTGGGCCTTGGATCACATCACCAATAGCATAGATACCTTCGACAGATGTTTCAAAGAACTCGTCAACCTTAATGCGACCGCGTTCATCCAGCTCTACGCCAGTCTTTTCAAGACCCAGACCTTCTGTGTATGGCTTGCGCCCAATTGCCATTAAGACAACATCAGCTTTCACTTTTTCGGCATCGCCACCACCAGCAGGTTCAACAGAAAGCTCCACGCCTTTGGCAGATGTTTTTGCACCAGTGACTTTACTTGAAAGTTTAAATTCAAGACCTTGTTTCTTAAAGATTTTAAGAGATTCTTTGCGCACCTCATTATCCATACCAGGCAAGATATTATCAAGAAATTCAATGACTGTAACTTGTGCACCCAAGCGTCTCCAAACCGTGCCAAGCTCTAGGCCAATTACACCGCCACCGATAACGACCATGGACTTTGGAACTTCCGGCAATTCAAGAGCACCTGTAGACGACACGATTTTTTTCTCGTCAATTTCGATACCGGGCAAAGAAATAACATCTGAACCAGTGGCTATGATGATATTATCGGCTTCATAGGTTTTCTTACCGACTTTGACTTTTCCAGCTTCAACAATCTCGCCAGCACCTTCGATTGATGTGATCTTGTTTTTCTTGAAGAGAAACTCAATGCCCTTAGTATTGGCTTCGACCACAGATGATTTATGCTTCATCATGCCTTTCAGGTCGAGCTTTGGCGTCACCTTAATTCCCATATCACCCATGTGATGTTCGGCATCCTCAAACTTTTCAGATGCATGCAATAGTGCCTTGGATGGGATACAGCCAATATTCAAACATGTTCCGCCCAGCGTTTTACGCTTTTCGATACATGCTGTTTTCATACCCAATTGCGCACATCTTATGGCTGCAACGTAGCCGCCTGGTCCTGCACCAATAACAATCACATCAAATTTATCAGACATATTTTTAAGCCTTTATTTTTCCGTTCAATCAAATTACTCATACCTCTTACAGCAAAGATTCATAAGAATCGAGAGGCAAAGATAAGAAAAATATAGTTTTTTAAGGTTTTTTAAAGTCATAAAACTCTATAGTGACGGTAATTTATAGTCAGGATGTGATATGGTATCTAAAAACCAGAACAAACTCATGGATCACTTCAAGGAACAAACAGGATTTAGCGAGGCGGAATTAACAGAAATCGGCATAAGGCTGATTGCGGCAAGTCGTCTGGCAGCGCATGATAGTGACCACCTGCGCTATCATGTCGGATCTGCTCTTCTGAGTTTTGATAAGAAGGGCCATGAAAGAGAAATACAAACGAATGCAAATGAAATCCCACCATTTTTGAAGGAAAAAGGATTTACGCCTCATAAAAAGCTGGCAGATGGCAGCCCAACCATACATGGGGAATTTCCTCTTTTATATAAAGCCCCCACCTCCAAGCATATATTTTTGGGGTGTAATACACCAAATTGTGCCTCTTGCTTAAAATCGGCGATTATGCGGGGTGTGGACGCCCTCTTTATTGATGCCCAGAGTCTACCCGGCATGAAAGGCCCACAAGATAGCGAAAACCCGTGGACACAAGACCGTGCCTATTATTGGAATAATCTTATACTGCCCATGGCGGAGGCTGCCCAGATCCCGATTTATGCTGTGAATATGGAAGAGAAAAAGCTCAGTATTATCAGTAATGGCCTGCCGCCAAAAAAACGCCCCGTTGCTAGCACTTCTGCCAGAATTCTGCGCCAAAAGGAGTTAGATGAATTAGAACATAACCCGTATCTTTATCTTTCTAAAATGCGGGGAGTGCGTTCTGCTATTGGGGTTGCGCGTCATAAAAATACTGGAGCCCATCATTTTATCTATGCCGAGGATTGTCACCCGCCGGGGTTTTCTGCCGAACATGGCCAAGAGATGGAAGAGCGCTTTCATGATGCACATTACCGCTTCCCGCTTGATCCGATTATCCATATGTGTATGGAAGCCTCGAAGCATAATCTGGAGTTGATGGATGGGCGTATTCTGGCCAATTTTATGCCTAGTTCGGGCCGTCAGCTTGATCTGGCCTATATCGGATTATCACATATTTACCTGACTGATGATCACCTGCCGCATACGGATGACGGGGCAAAGGCTATGAAACAGCTCTCTGAAATAGGAGCTATTGATTACACAGTGATGAAACCAGACGGGGTTTTGCGGCGTTTATTACAAGACGATAAGATTAGCCCAAGACCAATCCCTTAACACATTGATTTAATAAAAAAAACTCTCATATTTACTGTTTTTCATAGGCTGCAACTCTTTCATATCTGTCTAGTTTGAATGTCCAAAAAAATTTTCACACGGCCTATTTTGTACAGTTCGTTTTGCAGATTTTTTTTTCGCACAGCGCTATTTTGTCTAGTTTGTTTGCTCGAAAAAAAATATGTGGCCACGTTTTTGTGTACGGAAATGCAGATATAAATCTGGTGTATAATGTCTGGGTGGGGGTGTTGGGATGCGATAAACATACGCAGATAATAGGATTATTTTCATATTTTGTCAAGGTGCATCTTTATGATATAAGCTGCACCCTAACCCCAACAAGGAGGCATATCATGAATAAGTACAGAGAAAAGGACTTTAGCTTTTGAGGTGATGAGTAAACGTCGGAAAGGTTTCCCGTCCGAAACTCAGGTTAAAAAAGGCGACCGCGTGGTCCATGGCGATAAGGAACTGATTGAAAAGCTTGGCCGGAACGACCCCTGCCCCTGTCATTCAGGGAGGTTATTTCAAGAAATGTTGCCTCAAATCAGGAAAATATGATGGCGCTAATCGTAATTATTACCGCCGATAATATTTAAAGAAAAAGCCCCGAATTCGGGGCTTTTGATTTAGGAATCAAGCTCTTTGACCTCAGGCACATCTTCGAGATCAGGGACTTCTTCTTCAGGAATAAGCACATCAATCTGTCCGGCATATTTCCAGCGTTTATACAATGTCACCAGAATAATCACGGTGATAAAGAAAACATTTATGCCATTCACGATGGAGAGCTTTAGATCTTCAAGAACAAAGACACTATAGAGCAGACTTATGACTGCTGTATATTCCCAAATTGACCATGCGATAATCGAGATATCTTCGCAACGTCCCTGTGCCCTAAGCAGCTTCCACGCCTGAGGCAAATAACCAATGGCTACGATAATGGCCACGGTTGAATACAGGAAGCTGATCATTACACGTCAAGCAATAGACGTTGTGGATCTTCGATGGCTTGTTTGATGCGCACCAAGGAGCTAACAGCTTCACGACCATCAACAATGCGGTGATCATAGCTTTGTGCCAGATACATCATGGGCTTGACTTCGATTTCACCATTCTTGCCAACCATCGGACGTTTCTGGATTGTGTGCATACCCAAAATACCGGATTGTGGTGTGTTCAAAATCGGTGTGGACATCAATGAGCCAAACACGCCGCCATTGGTGATTGTGTAAGTACCACCTGACATTTCATCCATGCCAAGCTTACCATCACGGGCACGTTTCCCGAAATCAACGATTTTGGCTTCGATCTCGGCCATGCTGAGTTGATCAGCATTTTTGATTACAGGCACAACAAGACCTTGCGGCGTGGAAACAGCAACACCGATATTATAGTAGTTCTTATACACGATTTCATCGCCATCAATTTCCGCATTGATCGCAGGAAATTCTTTCAGAGCCTGAATTGTTGCCTTGATAAAGAAGGACATAAATCCGAGCTTGATGCCGTGTTTCTTTTCAAAGATATCCTTGTACTCACCGCGAAGCGCCATAACGGGGCCCATATCAACTTCGTTGAAAGTAGTCAGCATAGCCGCTGTGTTTTGTGCCTCTTTCAAGCGACGTGCGATTACCTGACGTAGTTTTGTCATTTTCACACGCTCTTCACGAGGACCAAGGTCTTGTGCGGCAGCGGCAGGCGCTGGTGCTTTACCGGATTTCATGAAATCTTCGACATCTTGCTTGGTCAGGCGACCATCTTTTCCGCTCGCGGGGATTTGAGAGGCATCAAGATTATTATCATTGATCAATTTACGGACTGCCGGAGAAGTCTTTGCATCAGCAGAAGGGGCCGCTTTAGGCGCTTCTTTCTTTTCTTGCTTAGGTGCAGCGGCAGCTTTTTCTTCTTTCTTTGCAGGCTTGGCCGTGTCATTGGCAACTGCGCCCTCTTCCATTTCACCAAGAACCGCGCCAACACCGACACTATCGCCTTCGCCAACAGAAATCTTGACAATCACACCATCAGATGGGGCATTAACCTCTAGTGTTACCTTATCGGTTTCAAGTTCGACAATCGGCTCATCAGCCTTTACCGCTTCACCTTCTTTTTTCAGCCATTGTGCCACAGTTGCTTCTGCGACAGATTCACCTAGTGTCGGGACTACAATTTGTGTCATGATCCAAGCTCTTTTCTTTATTCCGTTAAATTCTTTTTTTGATATCTCATACAGCCCCAACCGCAGGGCATTGCTTTTTTTGTTAAACCTAACAGCGGCTAAATGCAATAGGGTTTGCGTAATATTTTGCAATAATAAGCCTTAAAAATGCGTCCAGCCTGCGTCTTTTCCAATCGAGATGTTTTTTTCGCCATCACGAAGCGTGTATTCCAGCGCATTTGGCGTGAATTCTCCGGCGATAAAAGGAGAACATCCTAGCCGCTTTAGCGCCTCCGTAACTGTTTGGGCGTTTTCCGGTTGTACGGCGAGAACTAGCTCGTAATCATCGCCGCCTGTTAGAGCCTCTTCGATCATCATCAGGCCTTCATCTAAGACTTTTTGCACGTCATCAGAAAACTCAAATCCCGAGATATCAATATCCATTCCCAGCTTTGAGGCCTTGGCGATATGCGTGGCATCAGCCAAAAACCCGTCGGAGATATCAGCGGCAGCATTTATATATTGTGCGATACCCTGAATTTCATGGATGCGCGGTTGCGGCTTTTTATATCGTTCAATGGCCTGCGGAAAATCAAGATTTTCTCTTAGCGCCTTCAAACCGAGATATGCATCGCCGATGTGGCTCGTCACGATAATAACATCCCCACTTTGTGCGCCGGATCGTCGCAAAGCTTTACCTTCAGGAACTTTGCCAAGCGCGGTTATCGAGATACTTAAATGCTTACCTTTGATGCTGGTTGTATCACCGCCAGAGCAAAAAATATTGTAGGTTTTTTGATCTTCTAGCAGTGCGTTGGTGAAAGATTTTAGCCATATCTCATCCGGTTTATCGGAGAAGGCAATATTGAGTTGATAAGAAAGAGGCTTAGCGCCCATTGCAGCGAGATCAGAGAGATTTACACGCAAAGCTTTATGGGCGATATTTTCCGGCGCTTCCCCTTCAAGGAAATGCACACCTTCATTGAGCGTATCGCTGGTGACGACAAGCTCCTGCCCCCCGGGGATAGACAGCAAAGCCGCGTCATCCTCTAGCGTGTCATGGCCTTGCGTCAGGGGTTTGAAGTATTTTTCTATGAGGTCAAATTCATTCATTGTGCACCATGATTAACAGGCCCATGCCCACAGCCCACTTCCAAATCATCACTTTGGGCAATAGCTTTGGTCAGGTAATCCTTGGCCTTAGCGCAAGCGTCCTCCAATGGCAGGCCATGGCCCAGATATGCTGCTATGGCGGAGGATAAAGTACAGCCTGTGCCGTGGGTATTTGGTGTATCAATACGATCCGATTCATATTTTCTTAGCGCTCCATCGTTTTTAGCTAAAATATCAGTGGCTTGCGCCCCCTTTAAGTGACCACCTTTGAGGTAAACAGCGCCGCACCCGAGGGATAACAGCCCCTTTGCGGCTTCCTCCATATCCAGCACGGCCTTACGGGAGAGTTTCTCGGCTTCGGGAATATTTGGGGTCAGGACATCGGCGAGCGGGACAAGGTATTGCTTCATAGCATCCACCGCATCAGCAGAGATTAGACTATCGCCGCTAGTGGCAACCATAACCGGATCAAGAACAATATTCGGAGCAGTATATTTTTTTAAAATATTGGCCACGACTTTTATAATTGCTGCATTGGAGAGCATACCGATTTTGACTGCGTCCACGTGGATATCTTCGAATATGGTTTCTAGTTGTTGCTTTACGAAATCCTCCGGCACGTCCATCACGCCAGTTACGCCGTTGGTATTTTGCGCCGTCAGTGCAGTGATTACTGCCATGCCATAGCCACCCAGCGCTGCAAAAGTTTTGAGGTCCGCTTGAACCCCTGCCCCGCCGGAGGGATCAGAGCCCGCTATGGATAATATATTCGGGATCATATTCCCTCATACGATGTTAAAGAAGTAAGCATATCTGAGTTCGTCTGGCTCCAGCATTGGCCATGTATGAACACATGTGTTTCTGATCGTTTCTTTGGCATTAAAATCCAATGTAGTCGTAGGCTGGTGACACCCTTGATAGGCTTTCATCAGACTTAGGTTTCCAAGCTTGCTAGAAGTGGAATCATATTTCATCAGAATTCGTTCTGCCGTCCCCGGCGGAGTGGAATTGGATGTACTTGGCACAACATCCTCAATATCCCTAACAGTTAAACGGTCATCTATTTTTATTGTTGTCTTACCAAGGTAAGTGATCCCTCCTCTTATAAGGCCATCCTCATCTAATTCATCGACATGTACAAAATACTCATTACCTGTGTCAGATGTTTTATGCTGCCTGCCTCTATACGTAAAACCACCTTGATCCCAATCCCTACCAAATTTCATATTGACTTGCCTTTGTAAAGCCTGCATAGGAGCATGAAATTCTATGATATCTTTCATAGCTTGGCGTGTGACAAGATTTGGCTCCCTCCCCAAAGTTTTTTCAAAAGAATCCAACACTTTTTTATAGGCATCTAATACTGCCTCTGGCGTCTTGTACCTAACTCTGCGGCTGACTTGGTCGATCATGTTAAAAAGACGTGAGAGCTCTGCAACGACACTTTCATTGGCGTCTTCTGCCGATCTATAGAACTCATCGCCCAGATCACGGTCACACTCAATATTTGTGATGCCATCCTCCAATAACACTTTAGCATCATCCATATTATCAACTATAACAAAGCCGCCCTTGGAAACAGGCAGAGGCTTGCCTGAATGAGACAAAACTTCATCCGGATAAGCTATTTCTTCTACTTGCGCTGTAATTAACCCGCTGAATTTATGTATTATTTGATTTATCATCGTCCTAACTTATTACAGAAAACGTTAAATGTCTAATTTTCTATAATCTTTATAAATCCAGTGTGTATATATGCTTTGGATCTTCAAGCTCTCTTTCAGACTCGCTGTGGATCGAGACATTATTTATGGCGGCTTGCTCAGGATGTTTGTTTTTTTCATCTAACATATAACCATTGAAAAAATACGGATTTCCTACTTTGGGCTGATACGTTCCATATTTATCAGTGAGTTGCGCGGTAAATTGAATATCTTGGTCAATTTCAGGAAAACCTGTGATGAGTTTATTCATTTCATCTTTAGTAACACGGTCATCAATAAAAGATGACATCTTGCCCACATATCCGAAAAAGCCTCTTATGTTTACGGCTACATCAACATGCATTCTGAAGTCCGGCTCTTTTGGTTGATTATCATCATCAAGATTTGTCAGGCTAAAACCGCCATAGGCAAATATTCCTTCTAATTCCGTCGCAGGGACGACCTTTCTGCGGAGTTGCGCCAAAACCGGATAATATTCCAGAACATCACTGGCGGCCTGATCGATCAGAATACGCTGATCATCGCGCATATCCATTTTTTGATATTTTTCTATAACCCTTTCATAATCAGACATTAATTCACGGGCGCTATATCCAAATTCACGTTTGGGCTTTCCTTCATATGAATCTATATCATTAAAAAAGGCTGTTAATAATGCCACTGTTTGCATATCGGCATTACTTGCGGCCTCATAAAACCCCTCACCTAGATCACGGTCAATTTCAGCCGTAGTGATTCCACTTTTTGGTAAAAGCAAAAGATCTTGCGGATCATTCAACAAAACAATCCCGCCTTTTGACACGGGAAGAGCTTCACCGGAATTGGTAAGTATTTGATCAGGATAGGATGCACCTGATATTTTAGCTTTCATTGCCCCTAAAAAATTTCCAACCGCTTTATTATTCATCGCTTTATTTTACAGCTGTCATGAATTTATGTCTATTTTTTTATAAAGGTGCCTTGCCGCCGCCTCCGGTTCATCCGCCTCGGAGATCGAACGCATCATGGCAATGCCGTTTGCGCCTGCGGCCATGACCTGATCCGCATTTCCTCCCGTGATGCCGCCTATTCCGACCACGGGAACGGACGAATCTTTGGCTAATTCTGCAAATCCTTTAGCGCCAAGCACAGGCTTATCCGGCTTGGTCAGCGTTGGAAAGAACGGACCAGTGCCAACATAATCAACGATTGCAGGATCAAGTGCTTCGAAATGCTCTGGCGTGAAGGCCGTCAGACCCAAAATTTTATCAGGGCCAATGATGTCACGGGCATCTTGTGGGTTCATATCGTCTTGCCCGATATGCACACCATCGGCATCTATTTCGGCGGCGAGCTCAACGTGGTCATTGATGATGAAGGGGATATTAGAATCAGCTAGAATCGGTTGGATTTCTAAGGCTGCTTTTTTGACTTGCTCAAGATCACCGCTTTTATTGCGCAATTGCACCATGGTTACACCGCCCTTGATTGCCGCCGCGACGACATCGGCAACAGGTCGCCCGAGACACACGCTCGGATCGGCGATGAAGTAGAGTAATATTTTAGAGCTTACATCCTGCCGAAGCATTCTTTTACTTAACGCTTAGCGCCTCATCCACCAGAGCATTTTGCTCGGCAGCATGACGACTTGCCAGACCTGTTGCCGGAGAAGCAGATGCTTTACGACCTGCATATTTCGGGCGGCCTGCTTTATGCTTCAACTCGGTCAAAACACCCTCGATCAGGCGGTCAACAAAGAACCACGCCCCTTGGTTATAAGGCTCTTCCTGACACCAGACGATATCGGCATTTTTGAATGGTTTAAGTTCTGTGGCCAGTGCCTTATGCGGGAATGGATAGATTTGCTCAAGGCGCATAATATAGACATCCTTGATCTTGCGATCACGGCGCTCTTGCAGCAGATCATAGTAAACCTTACCTGTACAAAGAACCACACGTTTGATTTTATCGGCTGATACCAACTCATCCTTGTCATCATCCCAAAGGACGCGGTGGAATGTACTGCCATCTGTGAACATATCAATTGTTGATGTCGCAAGCTTGTGACGCAGCAAAGATTTTGGTGTCATCATGACAAGCGGTTTACGGAAATCACGGTGCATCTGACGACGTAAAACATGGAAGTAGTTTGCTGGCGTTGTACAGTTACAGACCTGCCAGTTATCATCACCGGAAAGCTGTAAGAAGCGCTCGAAACGCGCTGAGGAGTGCTCTGGCCCCTGCCCCTCATATCCATGTGGCAAGAGCAAAACAAGACCGGACATACGCAGCCATTTACTCTCGCCGGAGCAAATAAACTGATCTATAATCACTTGCGCGCCATTGGCGAAATCGCCGAATTGCGCCTCCCAGCATGTCAGCGTTTTTGGATCAGCCAGAGAGAAGCCATATTCAAAACCAAGCACAGCCATTTCGGAAAGTGGGCTGTCATGGGCTTCGAATTTGATTGGTTTTGGCGCAATTGTCTTCAGTGGGATGTGTTTTTCTTCTGTATCCTGATCATACCAAATGGCGTGGCGCTGCGAGAATGTTCCACGACCAACATCCTGCCCCGAAAGTCTGACAGAATAACCATCATCCAACAATGTCCCGAAAGCCAGGGATTCAGCAGTAGCCCAATCGAAGCCTTCTCCGGTTTCGATCATCTTTGCGCGGGCATCAATGACACGTTTAAGCTTTTTATTGATTGCAAAATCATCGGGTACTTTCGTAAGCATTTCCCCAATTCGTTTGAGGTCCTTTTTACTCACTGCTGTATCGCCGCGGCGATCATCGCCATAGGCAACTTTCATGTCTGACCATGCGCCACCAAGGAAATCAGCTTCATTTGGCTTGTAGGATTTTGCTGCTTCAAATGCTTTTTCCAGACTATCAAAATATTCATCACGAACGGCGTCTGTTTCTTCTTCGGTCATGACACCTTCGGCGACAAGCTGGTTCGCATATTTTGAACGCGCAGTTTCCTGCTTTGCAATTTTCTTATACATCAAAGGCTGTGTGAAGGCAGGCTCATCGCCTTCATTGTGGCCGTAGCGACGATAACAGAAAATATCGATTACAACCTCTTTCTTGAAAGTCTGACGGAATTCTGTAGCAATGCGCGAAACGTGAACGACTGCCTCGGCATCATCACCATTCACATGAAAGATCGGCGCATCCAGCATCTTCGCCACATCTGTAGAATACGGACCAGAGCGAGAGAATTTCGGCATGGTTGTAAAACCGATCTGGTTATTAATGACGATATGTATCGTGCCACCTACGCGGTAGCCTGGAAGCTCCGAGATCATAAAGGTTTCAGCGATAATACCCTGCCCCGCAAAGGCCGCATCACCGTGCAAAAGCAATGGCACAACTTCTTTATATTCTTTATCGCGGCGCTGGTACATTTTTGCGCGTACCTTACCGATTACAACCGGATTTACAAATTCAAGGTGAGACGGGTTTGCCGTGAGAGATAAGTGAACATTATTGCCGTCAAACTCGCGGTCACTAGATGTTCCCAAATGATACTTCACATCACCCGAGCCAAGCACATCGTCTGGCGTAGACGATTGCCCCTGAAATTCGGAGAAAATAGCCGTAAAGGATTTGCCCATCACATTTGCCAGAACATTCAAGCGGCCGCGGTGCGCCATACCGATGACCATTTCTTCCATACCCATCTGACCTCCACGCTTGATGATTTGCTCAATCGCTGGGATCAGAGCTTCACCGCCATCCACACCAAAGCGTTTTGTTCCGGTATGTTTTTTGTGCAGGAATTGTTCGAAACCTTCTGCCGCGGTCAGGCGCTCAAGAATGGCTTTTTTACCTTCGACTGTGAATTCGGTTTTATTGCGCGGTTTTTCGATGCGTTCTTGTATCCATGCGCGCTGCTCGGGGTCACTAAGGTGCATGTATTCTACACCGATCGTACGGCAGTAAATATCATGTAGCGCCGCCATGATTTCTCGCAACGTGGCGCTCTCCATACCCAAAAGACCATTGATAAAGATCGGGCGATCAAAATCCTGATCGGTGAAACCGTAATGTTCCGGCTGAAGCTCAGGATGTTCCTCAATAGGTTTCATGCCTAGCGGATCAAGGTGCGCCAACATGTGGCCACGGAAACGATAATTACGGATGAGCATCAGTGCACGAATTGAATCTTGCGCTGCTTGCTTTACATCAGCCGAAGAAGCCTGTCCTTTCTTGGGCGCTTTGGCTTTTGCGACTTCAGGATCGAGGTCATTTGCAGGGGCTAGTGCTGCGCTACCGAAATGGCGCGCGCTTTTGATGTTCTCTTCTGGTGTCCAGCTTGCACCTGTCATCTCACGAAGCAGAGCACTCTCGGCATCGCCCAGATCATCAAAAAATGTGCGCCAGCTTTCATCCACACTTGCAGGGTTCTTAAGGTACTCACCATAAAGATGTGCAATATATTCGGCGTTTACACCGCTAAGGAATGTTGGATCTGGTTGTGTCTGTGTCATAACTGGGTAGCCCTGATTTTTATAACTATTACGAGTGTAGAGGTTTATTCCTCACAGCATAAAAGTCAAGGCCAGAAATACCGGAAAACGCCAATTTTAATGGTAAAAAGGAGAGGAAATATGATCTAAGACGTTAACCCGTGACGCTCACGCCAGTTGATGGACCTGTTTTTGGTGCAGGATCAGTATCATCAGCAGCAGGTTGCTCGGTTGATGCCAGAGCCACTTGATCTACGCCACCACTTCCATCAAATTGCGCAGATGGATTAGGTGCAGATGAAGCTTTTTCTTCCACACCACCATCATTAAAGGCGAGTTGTCTTTGTGATTGCAAGTGATTTTGGCGTGCTTGCCGAAGAGCCACCAGCATAACTTCAGGTTCAAGATGCGCTTTATTATCACCAACACCTTTATAATAAGATTCCCCGCGCATGTCTTCTGGAATTGCGGCCCATTCCATAGACAAATTTCTCATCATGGTCATTTCATCAATCTCACCATTTAGAAATTTATCATACCCTCTGCGCTCAAGCATTTTCTCCATCAGAAAATTCTGCATTTCTTCATCAAACAGCTTATTACCAATATCTATGCCTTCTGCAGCCAAATCATTTTTTACGTCCAACAACGTTGATCTTATCCATTGGCCTTTACCACAGGCAGTCCCTTTACCACCAGCATCCAAAACCTCTTGCTGCAATTGAAGCACCTGATTAACAGTTCTACCAGTAAGATTGTATGTTGCACCTGTAGCAGTACCATTATACATGATATTGCAATTTCCACCTGACTCAACACTTGCGATAATCTCAATCAAGGGATTACCACTATCTGCAAATTTTGCGACTGCGGCTTCTGCTCTTGAAAAATCAATGCTTGAATAGTCAAAATTCCGCCGATCGATTGATGACATCAGGTTTGTCGCGGCGTCAGCTGGCGAAGTCCCGTTTCTAACCGATGCCATGGCACTGCCTAGCAAGCTTTGGCCGATATTGAGGGCTTGTGCTAGTTCAGAAGTTGCTTCTTCACTTGCAAGACCGTCTTCATCAGGTTCAGCATCAACACCGCGAAGCAGTAAAACCAGAAAAGAAAAAAGTTCAAGACCTTGTGTTTTTTGTAAATCATCAGGAGAAAGCGCCTTTTTTTGTCGACTTAGCGCAGCATCAATATCCACGCCTACATTCCCTCTTTTTTTCTGAGAGAACGGAGTAGAGCCAGAGACTTCATTATTGTCCGAAGATATAACCAACGTAGCACCCTTTATGTCAATTTATCTGCTTTTGCAGATGATTTTATTATAGTTCAACCTTATTGCCCTGATTTTACAGGAAAAATAGCCATGACGTCAAATATTTTATGAAATCGGCATTAACCGGCTATTCCGCCGCCGCCCATTGGCGCACCGGTAGGTCTGTTACCTTCCTGATCCATCAGCAGTGATTCGTCGGGTGTAATTTCATCACCAGCCTGACCACCAGAGCCAGTACCGCCTGTTGTGACTGCAACTTTTTGTTGCGTTGGGTCAAAGCTAGGTGTTGTTGCCTTAGCCATCATGCCTTCCATACCATCTGTATTTGACTGAACAGGCTGCATGTATGTGGCATCGGATGGCCCCGGATATTCATCAAGAATACTGCCTAGTGTCAGTGTCGAAGCCTCGACACCATTCGCATCCGGTGTATAAGTTGACGGGGTAATTGGCAACCTCTCTGTGATAAAGTTTATTCCCACTTGAATAATACTTGCTCCTTCCATCAAAGGCGCTGTCGTTTCAAGTTCACTTGCTACATCTGCGGTAGCAACCATCTGTATATCATCCTTCAAAGTTACATTCGGGTCATTATCGATTGCTGTTTTCAATGTGGCGATCTGCTCTTCTGTCAAATTAAATTCTGATAAGACATCATTTAATCTAGACGCTGTTATTTCACCACCCTCTACCTGATTTACGATTGCGCCTGCTGCGGCAACCAATTCAGGATCAGGTGTGTTCATTGTATTTGCCTGACTTTCATCCCATTCTTGTTCATCAGAGGCAGCCTTATCGCCCTCACCTTCAATCGCCGTAGCCAATTCCTGCTGTGCACGCTCAGCTTGGACTTGAACCAAAGCCTCATCCTCTGACAATGAAGGGTTTTGCTCAACGAGAAGTTTTGCGGCCTGTACATCAGACAACCTTTGCTCTGACTGCGCCATATCTGAAGCAGCTTTAGCCTGACTAGCATCTGCCACGGCCTGCTCGGCTTTCTGGACTGCGATAGACTCATTCAAAACTTGCGCTCTTGCGGGTATTGTTGCTTCGTTTGAAGACGCATCATATGTCACCTGCCATGTATCAAACGGGCTATATTCTTCTGGAACATCAACGACCATTCCCATTGCCACATCAGTATCAAAAGCGTAGTTCCGAGGTATCATGCCATCTTCGACAACCTGCCTTTGTAATTCTGCAGTTTCCTCATGAGAGAGCCAGTTTTGAGCAACCGCGCCATTTTCATCCTCTCCCAGAGTATACATGCGTTGATCTTCGTTACTGACATAGACTAGATTGCCCTCATCAGAACGTAAGTAACGGCTCTCATCATTCATGACAGACATAATACTTTCCGTCGTGGGACCACCTGTCACGCTGTAATTCTCAAGCATGTATTCCTGAATTGATGTATATTCAGCCATCCCACCAATCGCAGTTGTCGCATCGGCTACAACTTCTTTTGTTTCAAGTTGCTCGGCCTGAGCGGCCATCACTGTTTCTTTGTGTACTTCTTGTTTGCCTGCCAAATCGGTTCGTGCCGCATCTTCCATTTCATCAAGCTTGTGCCATGCCGTAGACATAGCTGCTGCTGCTTCTGAACCGGACTTACCATCAAAAGTCATACCAGAATCTTCATTCGTGTATATTTCTACTAATGACTTTAAATCTTCCTGAGAAATATGAGCACCTTTTGCTAACTCGTGCAATTTTTTCAAGTCTTCTGTCGACAAATCCCCATCAGCAGAAAGTGTTCCAAAGCTCTTAATCAACTCCGTTCTAGCTTCTATAGCTTGACGTTGACCTAGTGGTGACAAACATGTCCCTGTCTCATCCTCAACTTCGGCAACATTGGTTTCGAATTCAAAGCTTGCAATTTTTTTAGTTGTTTCAACCTGACCTTTTAAGTCTTCTACTTTTTGTTTTGTTTGCGCTAATTGCTCTTCTACTTGAGCTTTCTGATCTTTTAGCGCCTGAATTTCTTCTTCACTTGCACCAGAAGCCCTTGCTTGCTTGATCTGCTCATCCAACTCTGCCAATCTTGCCTTGGATTCCGCCATGCTTTGTTTGGCATCGCTGATTTTAGCACCAATTTTTTCGGCATTCTGGCTGTAAACATCATGAATAGCGCGGTTCTGATCCATTTCTGCCTTAAGAACATCATTACGATCTTTAAGTTGATCTCTTTCACTCTCTAACGCCCACTTCTCTTGGAGTAACCTTTGCTGTTCTTCAGTCAGGTCTTCAGGATTTATCTCTCCTGATGCTAATTTTGCCTCCAGGTCATCCGGCAATTGATCATCAATAGCGCTAATTTGATCATCAAGATCATTGATCCGGTCGGAATTCGCATCAAACTCCGATTGCATCTCGGCATGTTCCTGATCAAGGGCATCCATTTCTGATTTAAGAGAACCAAGAGCGTCTTCGGCTTCGGCGATAGCTTTGTCATACTCATCTACAACTTCTGCAAAATCATCTTTCAACTCTTCGAAATCTGCTAAAAATTCTGCTAGATCCTGTGACAAACCCTCATTCATTAATGCCAGCGCGAATTGTGAACGGCGTTTTTCCCGCTCCCGCAACAATGCTTCCTCTTGATCACGCACGGCACTTTCTATCGTTCCTGAGTAAAGCGCTCCGGCACTACCTGATTGCTCGGCATCATATAGTGTCTTCTGAGCCAATGTAACGGCTTCACCGCCATAAGCATTATTCAGTCTGCCTTGTTCCTGATCCAACTCGCTGACAGTTTCAACAACATTTGGCGCTATTCTTTGTTTTTCCTCACGTACGAGTTGTTCATCCACTGTATTGGCATTATCGCCGACTTCCATACCTGCGCTGATAGGTGATGACGGATCATTTTCAAGATCTTCTTCGGGGGTATCAAGCGAATATTCTGCCGCAGGATCTTCATTTGCAGCCAACCCCATAGGTTCAGTGACTTGTTGAATCTCCGGCGCAGAATCAAGCTGACTTGTATCAACTTCGTTTTCTTGAAAATCATCACCACCCGAATTATTTGGATTCGCCATTACCTTTTCCCTTTTCACAAAAGTGCCGGACATTACCTCAACACTTCATAAATGTATGTATAAACCCGTTATACACCAATTTCGTTACTTATTATAGCGTCATAACATTAACGAAATCACACTACATATAAATTACACAACATTCTAAGTGATTTTGAATGGTTTTGTCAAAAACCTTAGACATAATTTTTTCATTTCCGGTACTAAAATTTACTCTAGAATGCGTATTTTTACGGTTTTCAAACGCTTTTTATGATGTTAGAACCCTAATAAGGAAAGTGCTTAAGGTCGCTTTTTAAGCATTATGAAGATTATACGGAGTTAGAACCCTCATGAATATACATGAATATCAGGCGAAAGAATTACTAGAAAAATATGGTGTTGCGGTGCCAAAAGGCATTCCAGCGATGAGTGTTGATGAAGCTGTGAAAGCGGCGGAGAGCATGGATACTGCTCTTTATGTTGTGAAAGCACAAATCCATGCAGGTGGTCGTGGCGCTGGTCATTTTACAGACAATCCCGAAGGTAAAGGCGGCGTTCGTCTTTGTAAGACGGTTGATGAGGTTAAAGAAGCCGCCGAAGCCATGATGGGTAAAACACTTGTGACAAAGCAAACAGGGCCTGAAGGGAAAGAAGTACAACGTCTTTATGTTACAGATGGTGTGGATATCGAAAAAGAATATTACTGTTCTGTGGTTTTAGACCGTGCAACAAGCCGAATCACCTTCATGGTCTCGACCGAAGGCGGTATGGATATCGAAGAGGTCGCCGAGAAATCTCCTGAAAAAATCATCAAGGTTTCTGTAGACCCTGCTTCTGGTATTTCTGGCTTCCATTGTCGCAAGCTGGCTTTCGGTCTTGGCTTAAAAGGCGCGCAAGTTAAATCTGCTGTAAAATTCTTCTCAAACTTGTACAAAGCATTTGTCGAGCTAGATGCGTCCATCGTTGAGATTAACCCTATGATTTTGGTTGGCGACGAAGTAATGGCTTTGGATGCTAAGATGAACTTTGATCCGAATGCCCTGTATCGTCAAAAGGCAGTTTACGAAATGCGTGACGAGACAGAAGAAGATGAAAACGAAAAGATCGCTGCTGATAACGAGCTTTCTTATGTTCGTCTGGATGGTAATATTGGCTGTATGGTTAATGGTGCTGGTCTGGCGATGTCAACTATGGATATTATTAAGCTTGAGGGCGGCGAACCTGCAAACTTTCTGGATGTTGGTGGCGGCGCGACAGCAGAGCGCGTGACTGTGGCCTTCAAAATCATACTATCTGACCCGAATGTTAAGGGTATTCTGGTTAACATTTTTGGTGGCATTATGCGCTGTGATGTAATCGCAGAAGGTGTTATTGCCGCAGCGAAAGAAGTCGACCTACAGGTTCCGCTTGTTGTTCGTCTTGAAGGTACAAATGTAGAAAAAGGTAAGGAATTAATGGCAGCTTCGGGCTTGCCGATTATTTCTGCTGATAATCTGCAAGATGCGGCCAAGAAAGTCGTCGAAGCCACAAAACAGGCTCAAGCAGCAGCTTAATATTTCCTGCACATAGATATAAAAATTAAAGAAAGCGCGGTGTAATTATCGCGCTTTTTATATGGGCTCAAGTCCTGCCTCTTTTCGAGCTAATTGATAGGCTTCTACCCCCCATTCATCTTCTGGTTCATCTTCCTCCGGTTCCGGTGTGTGCTCTTCCAGAGACTTCCCATCAATATGTATAGCTTTGATAATTTCCTCATTTGGTTCAAAAAACTCATATTCTTCATCGCTTAATTTTTTAACATTTTTTAAATAAGAGGCCACTTCCGAAACTGATTTGAAGTCACTATCCTGTAATTCCCCGAATTGGATTTTGGACATAACGATTTGTTTAAATGCTTTTGCTTCGTCCGCATATGAAAACTTTTTACCTTCTGCCTTTGCATTTATTCTCAATAGCTCTATCTGGTTATCAATTCCCATCACAAATTCCGGCTGAAAATATATATTTCTATTACCAATATTCAAAATCGAGTGCTTACCCCGATCAATAGCCTCTTCACGTTCGCTACTGTAGATATTCCAAATTGCGTCAGTTGGCTTAGACTCTCGAAGCTTAGCAAAGTTACGTCCTGTAAATGGTCCAAAGAACCACTGTGCATATAGATTAACACCTGTAACTTTTTGATCTGCTTGCGTTAAGATGAGTGCGTTATCATGATCAACATCTGCCTTCAAAACCCCCTCTAGAAAACTATTTCTTCTAACAGTAAGATAATGTTTTTTTGTTAGCGCATTATCTTCTTTGCCTGTATCGGGATTAACGATACGAAATCTTTTTCGTCCGTCCTCATATTCACTATTTTGATCAATCCATCGAGAAAGTGGAAAGACACCTTCCCATGCAGTTCCTTTTTTATCACGGATTTTCTCATATATTGTATCGCGCAATAAATGGTAGCAGCCTCCGGCTGAGCTGGAAGGATTTTCACTATCGCAATTAAAATGACTTTCGGCGTATGCAAATTGAACAAATAAAGCTGGTGGGACACCTGTGGTTTGCCCCAGAATAAAAGCCTCATTCCGAAGATCGCGTGGCACAACCATTCCGCCATGTCTAGCCATCCCATAAGAGGCTATTTTCATATATTCACGTATTTTATTCGCCAGAGCCTGACTATCAAATTGCAGGTGAACATTATCTGAAATATCTACTTCATGAATTTCTTCTATCTCGGGCTTTTGGGCAGATGGTACTTCTAAGTGGTGAGCAGTTGGCTCTTCCATGGCATTTGTATCAATCGCCCCCTTATCCTGACCATCACCGCAAGATGCCGTGAACAAACCGGATAAGCACAAAAACGTTAAGGTTTTAAATCTGTCATAAACGCTATTTGTCATTATTTTGGAATATCCCGCTTATTGCTCTTTTTTCCCTTAATTACATATAATTGTAACATTTATCAATTTTTTTTACACCTAATAGCATTTTATGCGCATTAGATGGTTGATTTCGTATGCTTAAGGGCGTTAAATGCAAAAATATCATCGGGGCTTAAAAGCCCTTGGAATTTTTATCATTAACGGAGAGTTATTTAATATGGCTGTACTCGTCAATAAAGATACAAAGGTTATCTGTCAGGGTTTTACAGGATCACAAGGCACGTTCCATAGTGAACAGGCTATTGCTTATGGCACAAATATGGTTGGTGGCGTTACGCCCAATAAAGGTGGAAGTGAACATCTTAACCTGCCGGTATTTGATACAGTAGGAGAAGCAAAAGAAAGAACAGGCGCGAATGCTTCTGTTATTTATGTCCCCCCTCCATTTGCAGCCGATGCGATTTTAGAGGCTATTGATGCGGAAATCGAGCTTGCGATTTGTATCACAGAAGGCATTCCAGTTCTGGACATGGTTAAAGTTAAGCGTGCGCTTGATGGTTCGAAAACACGTCTTATCGGGCCAAACTGCCCGGGTGTTATAACGCCAGGTGAATGTAAGATCGGTATTATGCCTGGCCACATCCACACACGCGGCAAGGTCGGTATTGTTTCAAGATCAGGCACTTTGACATATGAAGCTGTGGCGCAAACGGGCGCGGTTGGCCTTGGTCAGTCTACGTGTATCGGTATTGGCGGCGACCCTGTTAATGGTACAAACTTTATCGATTGTATTGAAATGTTTATGGATGACCCTGAGACAGAAGCCATTCTTATGATTGGTGAGATTGGTGGAACGGCCGAAATTGAAGCTTGTGAGTTTTACAAATCTCTAAAGACCAAAAAGCCGATTGCCGGATTTATTGCTGGTGCCACTGCCCCTCCGGGTAAGCGTATGGGGCATGCTGGTGCGATTATCTCTGGTGCAGATGACACAGCACCTGCCAAAATGGACGCCATGCGCTCAGCTGGATTTGCTGTTTCTGAAAGTCCTGCCGGATTGGGTCAGGCTGTTGTCGAAGCTATGGCTGCCTGATAAAATTCGATATTATCTTTTCTAAGAGCATATATAGCGATTATATATGCTCTTATTTATTGAGAAAAAAACGTTTTATGTATAGAATGAACGGCAATACATAAAGGAATTGTGAATACACCCCATGAATTTTCTTGATGAATTAACTGCAGATCAAAGAGACCTCATCGTAAGCTTGCCATACAGGGTTGGTTTATATGTTTCCGAAAGTGACCAAACAGGCGGCGATGAGTCCGATGCCGAAGAGATGGAAGCTCTGGAGAGCATTATCACGGCCTATGCCGGAGAAGTTTTTGGTTCGGAAACTGTACAGTATGTCATCAGTGAAACCGTCAAACGAAAAAGCGAGTGGAATAAGTGGAGTGAGAATCTAGAGGCTGTTCAGGATGACTGTAATCACGCTATAGATATTTTATCTGAACATGTTGACGCAAAAGAGGTAAGCTCTTTCAAGGCTCATTTGGTTGAAATCGGAGAAAATGTGGCTTTGGCTTTCCGTGAATATTCAGAAAAAACGCCAATGCTCGATAAATTGAAAATGTATTATTATTATTATAAAAATAAATCCAGCGCCGCCAAGCAGAAGAAACAGCCCAAAACATGGGAACAGTTTTTGAATATTTCCTTGGATGAGCGAAAAGCCTTGTGTGACATTGCACATGCTTTGGGGACGTCATACGTCTAAGAAAACAGCTAATAATTAGCCACAATTATCAACAAAAAAGGAAGTCATGAATGACACAAATTTCTGATTTTTCACCCGAAGATTTTGACCTTATCATCAGCCTGCCCTATCGTGTTGGCCTTCATGTCAGTTATGCAGACGATGAAGAAGGTGAGCAAGATGATGAATTAGAGATGCGTGCGCTTCAGGCATCTATTCGTGAAATGTCTGGAATTCATGGAGACACGCCATTGGTTCAAGAAATTGCTACTGAAACGCTAAAACATAAGGATCAATGGAAAAAATGGGAAGATGGTGTCTTTAACATCGAACCCTTGTGTAAAAAAGCCATTGAGGCTATTGAAAAAACTGCCAATAAAGAGGAAGTCAAAGCTTACCGCGCGATGCTTGTTGAAATTGCAACCTCAGTGGCACAAGCTTATGGAGAGTTTGGCGTTGAAGAAGAGCAGGATGAAGGATTTTTTAGTGGCCTCATGAAGAAAATCGCCGGCGGCATTTCGGATGGTGGTGAAGCGAACCACCCCATGAATGTGAGCGCAGCCGAGGATTCTGCTATTGAGCGTATCAAGAATGCGCTGACTATTTCTGCTTAAAGGCATTTTCAAACAATGAGCTTAACACTAGGTGACATCAGAATAGATGATCCGGTGTTTCTGGCGCCGATGTCGGGGATAAGCGACCTGCCCTTTCGCAGGCTGGTCAAACGGTTTGGGGCTGGGCTAGTTTTTTCGGAGATGATTGCGAGCAAGTCGGTCTTGCAGGAAAATATCAATTCGAAGCGAGCCAATGAAGATTACGCCGAAGAGTTTCCTATGGCGGTGCAGCTTGCGGGGTGCGAGCCGGATGTGATGGCGCAGGCCGCGCAAATCAATGTGGAGCGCGGCGCGGCAATTATCGACATTAATTTTGGCTGTCCGGTGAAAAAGATCGTCAAGAAATATGCAGGCTCGGCGCTGATGCAAAATGAGGATCTGGCCGTTGAGATTATGAAGGCGACTGTGGCGGCCGTTGATGTTCCGGTGACGGTGAAAATGCGGCTGGGCTGGGATAAGGATCATTTGAACGCGCCGTCTTTGGCGAAAAAGGCCGAGGATGTCGGCGTGAAGATGATCACCGTTCACGGGCGTACGCGGTGTCAGATGTATAAAGGTGAGGCTGATTGGGCGGCGGTGCAGGCGGTGAAAGAGGCCGTGAGCCTTCCGGTTATTATTAATGGTGATATCCTTAGCCCCGAAGATGCGAAAGAAGCGCTGGAGGTTTCCGGTGCGGATGGGGTGATGATTGGTCGCGGCACGCAAGGCAAGCCGTGGATGATCCAGCAAACGATTGATTATCTTCGGGATGGGCAGATCAGCGCGCCGCCAGCAAATATCCGTGATCTTATTCTCGAGCATTATAATGCGATCCTCGCGTATTACGGCGAGCGTAAAGGCATCCCGATCGCCCGCAAGCACTTGTCATGGTATGTGACGGATATGCAAGGAGCAGCGGCGTTTCGTGAGAAGATCAATAAGGAAAGAAACCCCGATGTGGTAAGGGCGTTGATTGGTGAGGTTTTTTGTTAGGTAAAAACCTTTACCACTCAAAACACAGAGGTTTACCACTATCTTTAGACCAGCTTTCCAACTTTTTTCCAAAATTATTTATTGTTGCTACTTCGCAGGACAAAAAGAAATGAGTTTCAGTTTTTAACGGGATATCTAGCCTGTTATTTACTTTAATCTCAAAAGCAGCATTCCCTGTAGAATTCCAAATCAATGCTTTCAGAAAAAAATAGCAGTAAAACTCAGGGGCAACACCATATTCTATACTTACCGAGTCATCTTTGTTTTTTGGAAAACTTTGCAGCTTTTGCCCAAAATCCAATAAATCATCTGGATAAATGTAAAAGTCCTGCGTTGTTTTTTGGTTCCCATTTGACGCTGTTACTTCTAACTGCAACATATCATCACTGTCTGTCCAAATATTTTCTATTTTTATGTAAGGCATTATTTGCTCCTTCACTTTTTCACGGCTTGTCCTAAATCCTGCGAAGCTTGGGTGGCGCCCACGTCAAAATCAATGAGTTCCTTCACGGAATGCAAATTCACAATGTCCTTTTGATACGCTGAATTTACAGTAACCCTGCATATATCATATCTCTCTATGAGTTTTGTCATTCTAGAAAGAGACTGCTTTGTTCCATATGTCTGCACCTTTAACCAATCATCGTCATGGCCGAGAATATCGACGATATCAAACATATCGTCCGTATAAGACTTGTATAACATGAGACAGCCGTATTTCTTCGATACTTCTAAAATCGCATTTTGGAAAGCGCGCGTTTTGAGTCTTGGCGTTATAATAGGTTCTCCCTTGTTAATAAGGTAGTCTATAGCTTTGTGCTCTCTGTTCCCCCAGAGTACTTCTTCAATCTGGTAGGTTTCGAATATTGTAAAGCCATCATATTTTCCGTCGTCATTATATAAATGCATGGCGACATAGTTCTCATTCACTTGCGTTAGGCAACCAGTAAGCCCTTCACCATCACATGTTCTGATAATGGTTACCAATTCCTCTTTGGCTTTTAGCTTCTTTAATTCTTTGATAAGCATTTTTTTATCCTTTTCATTTGTCTTTCTTGGTAGGGGTGGCGGGATTCGAACCCGCGACCTGCCGCTTATCTGGCGCTTACGGGGTATAAACCCGCTGCTCTACCACTGAGCTACACCCCCGAAAGAATGGGTAAATTCTTCGGGGATGTATTCGAAAGTAAGTTCGGCTATTGCGTTTGCTTGTCATACGCCTAGCCTTTCACGCAGACGATCTGCTTGAGTGTATGCACGATCTCCACCAGATCAGTTTGCGCGGCCATGACGGCGTCAATATCCTTATAGGCCGCAGGCGTTTCATCGATAACACCTGAGTCCTTACGGCATTCAACACCTTCGGTGGCTTTGCGGTGATCCTCCAGCGAGAATTTCTTCTTGGCCTTGGTACGGCTGAGCGCTCTTCCCGCCCCGTGTGAACAGGAACAAAAAGATTCCTCATTGCCTTTACCGCGGACAATATAGGAGCGTGCTCCCATGCTACCCGGAATGATACCAAGCTCGCCTTCGCGGGCGCTCACTGCCCCTTTACGGGTCAGCCAAACATCCGCGCCGTAGTGATGCTCTTTTGCCACATAGTTATGGTGACAGTTCACCGCCGCTTTCTCTATTTTGAAAGTCGGCAGAGAATTACGCATCACATTCAGGACACGATCCATCATCACCTCACGGTTATGACGGGCGAAGTCCTGCGCCCAGAGCAAAGCCTCGATATAATCATCGAAGAGCGGATCGCTTTCCTCGAACCAAGACAAGTCTTTATCCGGCAGGCCGATCCCTTTTTTAATGAGGGATTCTTTGGCTTCCGAGATAAAGTAAGTCCCGATACGGTTGCCGATTCCGCGGCTTCCCGAGTGGAGCATTACCCAAACGCGGTTGTCTTCATCAAGGCACACTTCGATAAAGTGGTTACCACTACCGAGTGAGCCAAGATGCACGACATGGTTTGCGCCGCTAATAGCCGGGTGCTTTTCCTCGATTTTCTCAAGGGCTACATCCAGACCGGTTGATCTAAAACGATTGGATACGGAATTAGGGATTCCGTCTTTCCATCCGCCTTTGATCCCGACACCGCCATGCGGCACAGCCGCTTCGATATCAGAGCGAAGCCCAGCCAAGCTTTCGGGCAGATCATCTGCCGTTAGGCTTGTGCGCATCGCCATCATACCGCAACCAATATCCACGCCGACCGCCGCAGGAATAATCGCGCCTTTCGTTGCGATCACCGAGCCGACCGTTGCCCCCTTACCCATATGCACATCAGGCATCGCCGCGATATGCGAATGGACAATGGGCAGGCGAGAGATATTGCCAAGCTGCATTTGGGCTTCCGGTTCGAACGGAACGCCCTTAATCCACGCTTTGACAGGAACACCTCCTGCTTCCATAGTTTCATATTGTGCCATTTTAAACTCCTGTTTCTTTGGCGTTAAACATAAAAAAACCCTCCTAAGACTATGGCCTTGGAGAGCTGACAAATGTTTTTCAGATTTTTAAGCTAAAAGCTTGTTAAACTCCTGAGAAACCCTCCCTTGACCAGATGCGCGCACGATCATTACCCAGCGGTGATATGTGCTGTGCCCGTTCGTTTGCATCAAATGTTAAAAATAGCGTTTTCATTGCTTTAAAATCCAAAAACCTTGCCCGAATCATTTCCGGCAAGTGGCGGGAGTATGTTTGTATTCGCTTACGCTGTCAAGTTCTAAATATATTTACCATTTTTCCATATAGTGAAATTCTGGACAAATAAGGCGCAAATGCCTTATAATGCTTTCAAAAAGCGGGATAATAAATGTCACAAAGTATTGAAGAACATGAAGAAGTTTTGCCTTTGACTCCGTCTATTCCAACGGAGCCTTCTGTTTCGTCAGTAAAACCTGATGGCAAAATCCGCCTTAGTGATACCCCGCCACCCGAACCACCACCAGCCCCTGTAGAAGGTAAGGCTTGGAATGCGCAACATGATCTTGGTACAGTTAAAATTGTCGAAAATTCTGACGAAATCGTTGCCAGAATTCGCGAACGACTGGAAAAAAGCCCTACAGCCAAATCATTTTTGGAAAAATTGGATAGTCATGGCGGGCGCATTGTTATTGCCGATTTAGGCAAACCTTCCGCAGAAAGCACATTATTTGGCGCTTTTAATCCGGAAACAGGCGTTTTAAGAATCAATAGTCATTTATCGGAAGATATGATGATTTTAACCGCCGCTCACGAATTAACGCATGCAGTTCCACAATCAGCGGATAGTAGTTATCTTAATCGTAATGTTGAAGAGATGAATGATTTCACACCCGCGGCTGCGGCAGGCTGGTTATTTGGAGCAGAAGCCGCAGCAGAAACAACATCTATCCTAATCGCTTATGAAATGAAGCAGGCAGGAGATGAAAAACCCTATGATGTTGCCTTGAATTACAATGAGCATCTGGAAAATATTATGGGTTTGACGACTGGCTTTTGGGGACTAGAGTATCTTCAAGAAGAAATCGGTATACATCTTATAGATTTTGATAAGCCGCAAGATACAAGAGACGAAGCTATGGCCAAAGCTTTTGATCAGAATATAGATCAAGGTTTAGATAAGGCTTTGGCAAGTGCTTTTGATACTTGGCTTACGCACCCTTCAGGAATCGGTTCGTATATTACCCAAGCTAACTCTATCTACAGCAAGTCGATTGATCACGTTGGCTATCATAAAGAATTTCAAACTTATGTGATGTCGGACCACCCTTCGGATGATGTCGGTGTGCGCACACTGTCAGCAGAAGAACTTTCCACGATTATGACGATAGGCTCTTATGATATTTCACAGCATGTTACGATTAATCCTAATAATGACGATCAAATATTGGAACGAATTGAAGCTGTAAGCAGTTATCATGCAGGCAAATTCAGAAAAATGACTGCGAATATTGAAACCTATAATGAAACGGGTGCACCACCAAGTGGTCGTAATGCATACAGGCTTGAAGATTTAACAGAGTATCATAATTCAGACTTTAAGGATCAGGTTGAATTTTTTGAATATGTTGATGCTAAAGAAAATGGAAAACTGGATTACATCAGTGGTTATGTAGATTTCCGGATTAATGAGCCAAGCACTTCGGAGAATATCTTTTTTGATCGATATGTTGAATTAACAAAAAGAGGGGTTTTACCTCTTCCCGATATGCCTGAGGATGTTGAAGATTTTGCACGTGAATATGGTCAAGGCATTCGTGATATTAATATTAAGCTGGCTTATTCGGGGGCAGTTAATAGCGGTGATCATAATTTGGTTAGAGCAACGGAAGCTGTTTTCAGGGCAATATCCGAGCATTTTGAACCAGATGATCCTACGGGCAGTCTTATTACTAATTTACAAAGTGCCAACATAGGTGATTTTAACACTGGATCTACTCTGATGTATGATCTTGTTTATGACATTGACCGCTACAGTCCTGACATACAAGAGGCACTTAATAATTTGTTTGATGCGCATCTTATACATTACGGTATTTTTAATCAGGATGCCGCAATCCCTGATCATATTAGTAGCACTATAGCGGAATTTGATAACCCGCTTTTATCCAGATCCTATAAAGCGATAGCTTCGCACGGGACACCAGAAGAACTTGCCGCATTTGTACAAACTGTTCAAAATATTGATGACCTAAAAGATGCGGGCGTCAGTGAATATGTTATAGATAATACCATTGATACAATATCCAATAGAATATTAAGCAAATATAGTCCGGAAGGCTTTGGCTGGGAAAACTATGGTAATATTGGGCATCATCTCGAGACATATCCGGCATTAAAACACGCTGTCAGCCCGCTAGAAGGTATTGTTAAGCTTGTTGACGCAACACCATCATTTGATCAGGAGATCCCCCCTGAACCCACACAGGCAATTCCGTTATAAAATTCTAGATTTTCTAAGCTGCTGCAGCCTTGTCACCAAGGAGGTGCTCAACAGCTTCGCGTTCTTCGCGGAGTTCCTTATCTGTGGCGTCCATGCGTTCGCGGGAGAAATCGTTAATTTCTAACCCTTGTACGATTTCGTATTTGCCGCCCTTACAGGTTACGGGATAGCCATAAATCACGCCCTCTTCGATGCCGTATGACCCATCAGAGGGAATTGCCATAGAAACCCAGTCACCATCGGGGGTGCCGAGTGCCCAATCGCGCATGTGGTCGATGGCGGCGCTGGCGGCGCTGGCGGCGGAAGAGGCTCCACGGGCTTTGATGATGGCGGCGCCGCGTTGCTGAACTTCGGGGATGAATGTGCCCTCATACCAGCCTTGGTCTACTTTGGATAAGGCGTCCGCGCCTGCAATCTTGGTTTGGTGGAGGTCTGGATATTGTGTGGAGCTGTGGTTGCCCCAGATTGTCATATGGGTAATATCGGTCGAATCTGTGCCCGTTTTTTCAGCCAGTTGCGAGATTGCGCGGTTATGGTCTAGGCGCACCATCGCGGTAAAGCATTTTGGATCAAGGTCAGGGGCGTTGGCCTGTGCAATGAGTGCATTTGTATTCGCAGGGTTACCTACGACCAAAACTTTTACATCGCGGCTGGCGTGATCATTGAGTGCCTTGCCTTGAGGGCCGAAGATTGAGCCATTGGCCTCGAGCAAGTCTTTGCGCTCCATGCCCGGCCCACGTGGGCGAGCCCCGACAAGAAAGGCAAAATCTACATCCTTAAACGCAACATTTGCATCATCTGTTGTCACGACATCCTTAAGCATCGGGAAAGCACAGTCTTTAAGTTCCATCACTACGCCTTCAAGCGCGCCAAGAGCAGGCGTTATCTCCAGCAAATGCAGAATTACGGGCTGATCTTCTCCGAGCATCGATCCCGATGCGATGCGGAAGAGTAAAGCATATCCAATTTGACCTGCTGCGCCTGTAACTGCGATGCGAACTGGTGATTTCATGTTTCTGGAACCTTTCTGTGATGAATACGTTATTTTCTGGCTAATACGCTACAATGTTTGTTTGGGATCGACAAGAATGAATACACATTATTCGTTGCAATCAAGATTTTCGATCATTTCATATTGTGTTTGAAGACCAACAAAGTTCAGGGTTACACCTTCTGCTGTGCCGCCTTCCTTTTCATTCTTATAATATACATTGCGCCCGATCCATACAGGATGGTAGTCAACGGCTCGATCAAATGCATCCTGAAAATCATATAAAAGGTCGATATTGTCACACATGCATGTCTCATTTGTGCTTCCCTCCCCCATACAAACGCCAACTTCATCAGACAGAACATCAACGACTTCATTTAGTTCTTTTGCATCTTCGATATCACCTTCGTCTTCTAACATTATGATATCTGTGTCATTCGTATCTGCTGCATAGGACGGGGCTGACAAAAAGCCTGTTGCGATCAACATACTAAACAGAGCCACTAAAATTGTTTTTCTTAATAAAGTCATGATTATACGCCTCATAAAAATAATAATATCATGCGCACTATAGCATTATATTTAAGGATATCCATCACTTTGCATCTCAATAAGTCTGGAAATTGTGCGCTCGAACTCAAAGGCATGGTCGTGGCCAGTATAAAGTTTCTCCGGCTTAGCTGCAGCGGTAATTATAACGCGCCTGCGGCCTTCATATAAAGCATCAATCAGATTCATAAGACGCTTGGCTTCGTTCCTGCGGTCATAGCCTAGTTTCGGGATATCTTCTAAAAATACGGTGTGGAAATGCTGTGTGATGGTCAGATAATCTTCTGCCCCGTGAGGACGTTCACATAGCTCGGCAAAGGTAAATCTGGCTATGCCATCGGCCGATTCTCTAGTAATAATCTGCCGACCCTTAACTTCTATGCTCTGTTCTTTCACCTCAAGCCCTTGTGTTAGTGCTTTAAATAAAGAATCGGCTTGTTTTCTGGCTTCTTTGTTTAGCGGCGAGAAATAAGTCCCTTCGATTTTTACACCAAGTACACGATAATCGTGCGGACTATCAAGATGGAGAATATTCACTCTGGATATCAGTAATTTTATAAAGGGCAGGAATAGCTCTCGTTGAAGCCCACCTTCATAGAGCCTGTCAGGCTCCCAGTTACTTGTTGCGACAACGACCAGATCATTTTCAAACAGAATTTTAAAAAGCCGTCCTAAAATCATAGCATCTGTAATATCTGTGACGTGGAATTCATCAAAACAAAGGACATCATAGCGCCGTGTAATTAACTCTGCCAAAGATGGTAGTGCCTGATCCACCAGTCCTCTGGCCCCGTCATCCATACGGCGGGAATGGATATAGTCATGAACCTCAACCATGAATTCATGGAAGTGAACACGGCGGACTTTCACCGTATCAGGCAATGTTGCCACAAACAAATCCATAAGCATTGATTTACCGCGCCCTACGCCGCCATGCATATATATGCCCTTTGGGGACTGGACAAGATTCTTTTCCTTGGGAGGCGAACTAAACATACGTTGAAACAAGCTGGACTTTCGCTCTTGCTGTTTTTCTACGGTTAGTTCCTCATAAAGGCGCTGTAATTCCTGACATGCTGTTTCTTGCACAGAATCGGGCTTTATATCACCCGATTCTATTTGCTTTTGATATTCTGCTAATGGCCCTGATGATGTCACTTTGCCGTGCCTTGTTCTTTTTTTGATGCGGTTATCCTGATCAACACTATAGAAATTTCGTATAGCGCCAAGACAGGGATTGCCAGTAAAAATTGGCTAATAACATCAGGCGGGGTTAAAAGCGCCGCCATAATAAAGGCGATGATGATCGCATATTTGCGCTTAGAGGCCAGCCAGTTAGCACTTACAATCCCCGCACGGCCCAAAAGGGTTAGAAATACAGGCAATTGAAAACATAAACCAAAAGCAAATATAAGTGTCATGATCAGATCCAGATACTCACTGACGCGCGCTTCAAGTTGTATTGGCAGCGCCGTACTCTGGGCATCGCTCTGGAAGCTCAGGAAAAATGGCCACGCCATTGGCAGCACGAAATAATAGACACAAGCTCCGCCCAGAAAGAATAAAGCTGGCGTTGCGACTAAAAATGGGAAGAAAACCTTCTTTTCATTTTTATATAATCCCGGTGCAACAAATATCCATATTTGTATCAGCAAGATTGGAAAGGTAAGGAACATGCCAGCAAAAAAAGCGACCTTCAAATAGGTAAAAAAGGCCTCGGTTAGCCCTGTATATATCAAACGGTTCGTATCGTTTTCTGTCATGGATTTCGCAAGAGGCTCTATCAGAAAGCTGTAAATTTCATCAACAAAGATAAAGGAAATTGTTGTCCCTATGAGCATTGCACAAATCACCCAGATCAAGCGGGTGCGCAGTTCAATCAGATGTCCGCTAAGAGGCATAGCTTGGGCTTCTGGCGGATTATTTGCGCTCATCATCATCCTCCCCTTGCCCTTCTTTGGATTGCTCTAATTCGGCTATATAGTCTTCATCAGCATCTGCTTCATTAAACTCAGCTTCATCATCAGAAGTTCTATCCTCAAAATTGACGGATTTGCGAATATCATCAAGATCAGCATCACGCATAACATCTTCAAATTGCTGGGATAGAGCAAATTTTATATATTGGATACGCCTGAAAATACGCCCCAGAGCCACCATGACCTTTGGAATATCATCCGGCCCGATCATGAAGACGGTGATAATTATAATAACAAGAAGTTCCGGCCAACCGAAATCCAACATGGCTTAGCCTCCGCCCGTCAGGCCTTTGAGAAAGTCAAAGCACAGCATTAGCCCCATCACATAGCCCGGCACAACAATAGCCGCATTCAAAAAGATACCTGCATTGATCAAAAAACCACGCTCTTCATCGCTTAGCTCTTTTTCTTCTTCCAATAATTTTTCAGCCTTTTCAGTTCCTCTGACAGATTGCCCGAATTCCCAACTGATCCCGACAATTGTCATAGGAATGACAAAAAAGCCAAAGAAGTCGGCTAAAGGCTTATGATAGAATCCGATTGTAAAGACAAAGATACAGACAATTGAAAAAATTGAGGAAATTGCAGCAACATAATCCTCTTGCAGCGGCTCCACGAGACTAAAGCCCGAGAGAATTAAAACAAATAAGAGATATAGTAATATCCACCACGGGACAAAAACATCTGAGATTATCTCAACCATCGACCTTGTCTTTGTTTTCGGAGTCTTTGACTTCGGATTTTGATGTATCAGTGCTGCTCTTTTCCAAAGCCTGCTTTTCGTTATCTTCTTCTTTCAAGCCCTTTTTAAAGCTTGTTATGCCCTTGGCAAGGTTTTCCATGATCCCCGGCACTCTGCTCGCCCCGAAGAGCAAGATCAGTAAAATTATAATTATCAAAATTTGAGTTGGTCCCGGCATCATCGTGACTTATCCCTTTGCTTCTATAGGCGGAGCACAATTATCCTGTGTTTCACTGTCCTCGCCATCGGAAATATGAGTTATACCTTCTACGCCTTCCATAGTCTTTTGTCCAGCGAACAGATCATCCTGATGCGTTACAGTCTGTATAGCAGGCCTACGATCCAATAATCCTGAAGCCTTCATTTCATCCATACCCGGTAAGTCCATCAGAGATTCCAGCGAGAAATGATCAAGAAATGCATTTTCCGTTACCCATGTTAGCGGGCGGCCTAATGTCTCGCGTCTGCGGCCAGGCTTTATCCATCCCATTTCCATTAGCACATCTAGCGTTCCTCTATGCGTTGCAACCCCCCTGATATTCTCGATTTCTGCGCGTGTAACCGGTTGGTGATAAGCAATAATTGACAGCGTTTCCATTGCCGCACGGGAGAGCTTTTTTTGAACATGTTTTTCGATATTCAAAAATCCGGCCAAGTCTTTTGCCGTTCTGAAAGCCCATTTTCCTTCGATATTCAGCAATTGGACTCCTCGGTTCTCATAATGCTTCTGCAGTTGTAACAGCAAGCTTCCCACATCAGCGCCATGCGGCATGCGCTCATGCAAATCCGCCGCACTCATCGGCTCTGCAGATGCGAAAAGCAAAGCCTCCAGTAGCCGGATGTGATCTTCTCTCCCTATTTCTTTTTCTTCTTCTATGTCTTTAGCCATGGAATTCCATCATCTTTAAGCCAATCATAATTGCAGAAAATATAACCAACACCGGAAATATAAACCCTTTTATGATAATTGATATAATATTCTCGGAGCGCTCATCTTTATACTTTAATTTCATATCCTTACCATCATAGCTGTGTACTAATGCCTCGTTACGCCTGACATGCTTATTCGGATTACTCACCGTTCCTGTGCTGTACATGCGTGCCATTAATGTTACGCTCCAGATGACTATCGATAAGATAAAAATCAAAAGCTCCGTACTAAATATAAAGCTCCATAATAAACTTTCTGCATCAATGCCTTTATCAAATACAATTTCAGGCACGCCCACCATGATCAAAATATTCTGGATATACTCATTTTCAAACATCATCTTGATCCATCTGTGAAACGCTGCGCATATACACAGGTCGAAACAGACCGTCTTGCCTGATTTCCAGCTTACCTTGCTTAACAAGTTCCAGCCCTGCTGTGAAAGTCGAGGCTAAAACCGAGCATGTATATAAACGGTCACCTCCTTGTTCATCGGGTAAAAAACTATGCAGTGTTGTCCAGACACTTGCCACGCCTTTGCGTGGTAGATTGCCCAGCATTTTTGTAAGGCGGCTCATAGCATCCTCTGTGGACATCACATTTATTGTCGGCAAGTCATAATTGGTATTTTCTTTACGCTTTTCTATATTTCCATAGGCCTTTAAAAGGTCATATAGAGATACGTTCCAGCTCGTTTTTATTTCAACAGAAAGCCCTTCTGATCCACCTCTTCCATATATACCTTGCCCGAGCTGTGGCCTTGCCTGTAATGCTTCGGCGGCGTTTTGCATAGCCTCCAAACGACGGAGCTGGAATTGCAAAGCTTCGGCCATTTCTTCTGCTGTGGGCTCTTCCGAGTTTTCCTCTTGAGGTAAAAATAAGCGGGATTTCAAATAAGCAAGCCATGCCGCCATAACAAGATACTCAGCCGCCAGTTCAAGATTTCTGTGCTTGGCGCGGTCTATGAATTCAAGATATTGCCGAACAAGTTGCAGGATTGAAACTTTGGCGAGATCTACTTTTTGGGCGCGTGATAATTCCAGCAAAACATCAATTGGACCTTCATAGCCATCAATATTCAGCAGAAGCCGATCAACATTATCTTCCGTTTGAACCGGAGCATCGTCTTGATATGCTATATTGTCTTGCCCCATGATTAATACCCATTGTCTAAAGCCTTAAACTGCTAAAGTTCCGTATTCTGCGCCATCATGCAATCTTTTTAGGGTTTTTTGCGAGATTTTTCCTATTTTCTCGGCGATTTTAGCCATTTTTTCGTATTCGCCGCCACAATAGAGCGTTAAATCACACCCCGCATCCAGCGTTTTTACCGCTAGCTCGGGCAAGGTGCCGAACTTATCTAGCGCCTTCATCTCAAGGTCATCGCAGAGCAACACGCCTTCAAAGCCTATATCATCACGGATATATTTCTGGATAAACTCTTCGCTTATCGAAACGGGCAGATCTTTATTTAAATCGTCATAGACTATATGCGCCGTCATCCCCCATATTGTCTGCCCGACATCCGAAACGGCAAGGCCCTTAAAAGGTTTAAAGTCAGTGCGTGATAGTTCATCATAGGGCGCATCAACATGAGGCAGTTCCAGATGGCTATCCGCTTTGGCACGACCATGGCCAGGTATATGTTTTATAATCGGCAGCACGCCACTTTTCAGGAAATGCCTGCATACAGATATCCCCAGCCTTGTTACAATCTCAGGATCACTGGAGAAAGATCGATCCCCTATGATGTCATGCGCACCTTCGATGATAATATCAAGGACGGGAGCACAATTAACGTTTACACCTAATTCTACAAGTTCTTCTGCCAGACGGAATGTTTCAAACCTGAGTGCCTCAAGCCCCTTCTCCGCATTCTCAGTATATAAATTACCGAAATACTGCATGGGCTTATGCTCGCGCCAATGAGGCGGCTTCAAACGTTGCACACGCCCGCCTTCCTGATCGATAAGAACGGGACAGTCACGTCCCAGAGTTTCTTTAATATCTTTGACTAGTGATGAGACTTGCTCTGGCGTATCGCAATTGCGTTTAAACAGGATTACACCAAAGGGATCACATTCCTTGAATAATGCTCTTTCATTATCAGTTAAAGACAGGCCGGATACGGAGAAAATTGCGGCGAGTGCACCCTCTGCGCCTTTTGCAAAATTATGGGCGTAAATATACTCAGCGGACAACGAGACATCCTCCAGACTTTTGAGCCTTGATCTTGTCACAGATTTGATTGGCTCTTTCTTTTGTAAACGGACCTGTCTGGATGCGGTAGAATGTTCCACTCGGCAAGCTGGCTTCCTGAACCCGATAAGGAAGATCGCTAAGGACCATAAAGCGGGCTTGCAACTTTGAATATTCGGATGAGGCACGGCCACGATCTGTAATACTGGCCAATTGCACGAAATATTGGGCAGACCCTACAGGATCGACTGTGGCAACTCCGGCGGCAGGCTCGACATTTGCAACACTTTCATCATCTTCACTATTCAAAACGCTTCGAACAAATTCAATTGTGTCGGGCGATGTCGCTGCGGCGTGGAGTTTCGGTTTTTTGGCGATAGCTGCGGAGGCTACTTTACCTTCAAACTCTCTCACTTCCTTTGGTTTTATTTTTTGTAAAAGCTCGGCCTTGGCACTCTTTGCATGTTCATCAATTTTTCCTTCACTCTCTACTGGCTGGGCTTTTGGCTTTTCTATTTTTTGAAGTAATTCACTCTCTTCATTATCCGCATTAGCCTCAATGACTTCTGCCACAGCATCTTTCTGCACATCAGATGCGTTCACAACACTACCTTCATAGGGACTTGATGAGGCGATAGCTTCTTCCAAGGCATCTTCTTTAGAGATCAACGCCCCAATGACATCCTCTTCCTTATCATCAAAAAGATTTCGGACGGTTTCTTTTTCTTCGGGTTGCCTTTCTTCGTCTCCCAAGCTTGCATAGAATGTATTGTCCTGAAATGGTATTTCCATGCCTTGCTGATCTTCGGGGATTGCCTTAACGGGTCTTAAATCCGCCTGCACAATTGGAATTTGCACATTGTCATTTTGTTCGGAGGGATAGGACAATATGATCACAACGATTAAAAGCAACACGGCAATTGCCAGTGAACCATATTTAACTTCTGGTCTCATAAAAAAGTTTTTGTCAGAAGAAAACTTCTTCTTTTTTTTGGTGCTTTCAGATAGTGATCATACCCGTATTGATGAAATTGTTTGTCTTGGCTCATGATTTTAAAACCCCGAAAGAAATACGCAATATCCAGCCTTTTGATTACCGTAAATCCCAGTAAAGGTCAAAGAGACGCTCATGCTCGCGAATGGCATATCGGTCTGTCATTCCGGCTATGTAGTCGGCTACGATTCGGGCTCTTATGCGCTCATCGCCTTGCCCTCCGGCCTCCTCAACACGCTCTTGCCAATTGGTCGGAAGCAACTGATAATTTCTGTGGAAAGCTTCGAAGAGATCACCAACGATGCGTTCAACCTTAAGCCATATACGATTGATCGTGTAGTGGCGATACATACGCGCATGTAAGAATTCCCGTAATTCCAAAACCTTAGCCTTCATATCTTCAGAAAACGCAACAACCTGCATACCGGCATTTCGGATATCCTCAGGCGATTCGGGCTTTAATTTTTGAAGGCGCGCTTGTGTTTCGCTTAAAACATCATCAACCATAGCGCCAATCATGTCACGTTTAAGCTCATTAACCAGATAGCGCTGGGAGATATCAGGGTATTTTTCTTTCACTCCAGCAAGGACATCTTTCATCAGAGTAACGCTTTCCAACTCATCTACAGAGAATAACCTTGCGCGCACGCCATCTTCTATATCGTGATTATTATAGGCAATATCATCAGCCAGAGCAGCAACTTGTGCCTCCATCGAAGCATAAGTATCAAGGCGCATATCAATTTTTTTATTCAGCTCACGCGCGGCAATATGAGGCTCACCTTTTACAGGTCCATTGTGCTTTACAACACCCTCCAAGGTTTCCCATGTTAAATTCAAACCATCAAATTCGGGATATTTCCGCTCAAGTGTTGTAAGAACCCGCAATGATTGATCGTTATGTTCAAAACGACCATAAGGCTCTATCGATTTTTTGAGATACTCCTCACCAATATGTGCAAAAGGCGTATGCCCAAGATCGTGCGCCAGAGCAACTGTTTCAGCTAGATCTTCGTTCACCATAAAGGAGCGCGCCAATGTTCTGGCGACTTGCGCAACCTCCAAAGTATGGGTAAGGCGCGTTCTATAATGATCACCTTCATGATAGACAAAGACTTGTGTTTTATATTTCAGGCGTCGAAAGGCGCTGGAATGTATGATCCGGTCATGGTCACGCTGGAACGGTGTTCTGTGGCGGCTTTCCGGCTCGTCATGAATGCGGCCTAATGTTTCTTCCGGTTTACTGGCATAGGGCGCAAGGGGAAGCGCACAATAATTATAGGATGGTTCGGTCATATAAGGTTGCCTGTCCTTAGCATTACACATTATAATAGTCTCATGACCATAAATGTTGATGATAGTGCAGTAAAGCGTATTCATGACCTTCGTCAGGAACAAGGCAAGGATAACTTATTGCTCCGCATTCGAATAGAAGGCGGTGGCTGCTCGGGCTTCCAATATATTCTGGAGCTAACCGATACTAAACCCGATGATAATGATCTGGTTTATGACGATAGCGTTATAACGGACGAAATCTCGATGGGGTTTCTAGAGGGAGCGACTATATCCTTTAAAGATGAGCTTATCGGCGCCGAGTTTAAAATTGAAAACCCCAATGCCGTTGCAGGTTGCGGTTGTGGCACATCTTTTTCAACAATTTAATTTATTCCGGCTCATGATTATTGACCGCTTCAAGTGTAAATAATGGCGGGGGATCTTTTTTGATATCAGTGCGCCTTTGGGTACAATCATAGAAACTTTTGCCAACGCCAGCTTTGATACTGTATCTTGACGCTTCGCTTAGTGAGTTTGGCATGCTGGAGTTCACCTCTCCCAACATATCGGAATAGGAAATTTTGTCTATCCCAAATTCTTTTGTAACAGGATCAATGTCCACGCGCGAGATTTCATCACCTAACAGGCCACGTAATTCTTCTGGAAGTTTTTTGCCACCTATTCTACATGCATCTGCACGGTACTGACTGTAGATTGCAATTTTTCCATTGTGTAATTGTTGCCCCAAGTGAATTAAACCGCTTTGAAATCTGTTTAAATCCAGACCTCTGGATAACCCATTTCCAATATTGGCCGTACTCCCTTCTGAAGAAATACCAATTTTAGGGGCACGCACCATAAACTTGGCCAAGGGATCATTTGACAATTTTGTATCAAGATTTCCGACATTAAACCTATCTCACCCCATCTCATCAGGCGTAAGCCATTCTATATCTAACGGATTGATAAGCTTTGATAGCTTTGGTGCAAGCTTACCTATTTCCGACTCGTCAAGAAAATAGTTTATGGCATTTTCTCCAAAATTATAATTCTCAAGATCACTACGTTTTTTTCGTTCTTTGGAGAGTTTGTATTTATGTTTGATTGTATCATACACCCCCTCGCTATACATAACATGTCCCACTGTTGCCAGAAGCGCACCAGTAAAAGCACCCCATACACCTAAATTAGGTTTTGTGGCATATCCGCCCACACCAAATAACACCGCTGCCCCCGCAATATTTCCGCTATGATCTATGACGGCGTTATAGGTTTCTGCTCCAAACTTCTTAAGACGCATATCCTCATATTTTGCGTTAGCCACTTCATCCCAAAGCCTTGAAGACAAACCTTCCCAATGTTGTAACACGCGTTCTCTTGCCTCGACATTAGAGCGTGTTATGCACAAAGTCTGAGTTATTGTTCCATAACCATTGCGAAATGAATTATTCCCATTCAGCCGTCTGATCCCCTCTTCTTTTCCATCTCTTGGCACGGGAACAGTAATGGAAACTCTTCGATTATGACCTTTTTCAGGGCTTATTGTGTAAAGGATATTGCCATTGGTGAAAAAATTATATCCGGCATGTGAAAACCCGCGCAAATGATATTGGGCTTTTGTATTCCTTTGCATCGCGGAACAAAAACTACGAAAAGATAGGTATTGTTTTCCAGCGTTGTTTCTGAAATCCGAGCGTTCCTGTATAGGCTGATCAATACTTCCCTTTGATCGAAAAGCTGCAATCACATAGCCAGCCTCAACACCATCTTTTGTAGCTTGTTCTCGACCATTTGGTAAAAGAGGACCACGTAGATTATGTTCGGCTTTTGAGGCTGCAACCAAAAATGTGTTGGTTGGAATATGCAGTCCTACTCTGCCGTAGGATTGTGGGCGAACCATGACACCATTTTTAAACCCGCGGCGGGTTTCAAAATCCAGATCGGCTATAATATCGTCTGATCCTGCCAGATATTCAAATAGTGGGTCTCTACCGCCCCACGGCCTTTTATTACTCACGTCCACGCACCCGCTTATGTAAATGAATACTTACTATACAGCGCCACTTTTATATCTGTAAAGAAATTTTGGCAAATAATAATTTGCTGCTTTGTAAACTGATGTTATTCTTGCGCCATGAAAATTGTCTCTTGGAATGTTAATTCGATCAAAGCTCGGCTGGATCACGTCCTAAAATATATGGATGAATTTAAGCCTGACCTTTTAATGATTCAGGAACTCAAGGGCCTTGAGTTCCCTAAAAACAAACTTGAGGCCACGGGGTATTACACACATGCCATCACACAAAAATCCTATAATGGTGTTGCGATCATCAGTAAAGAGCCGTTCGAGGTTATTCTAGATGCCTTACCTGAAGATCAGGATGATGAACAAGCGCGTTATCTGGAAATCAAACTCGGGGATGTTCATTATATCAATATTTATTTGCCTAATGGCAATCCTGCACCGGGGCCTAAATATGAGTATAAGCTTGCATGGATGGAGCGTTTATATACTCGCCTTAACGGTTTGGTTGAAGACAATATTCCCTTTGTCATTGGTGGCGATTTTAATGTCATCCCTGAAGAGAAAGACTGCGCATCCCCGCAAGAATGGAAAGATGACGCTCTGTTTCGTATTGAAACAAAAAAAGCATTTAGATCTCTTTTGAATCTTGGTCTTATAGATTCTTTTAGAGTTTTTAATACAGGAGATAAAAACTATACGTTTTGGGATTATCAAGCAGGCGCATGGCAAAAAAATAACGGCATACGCATTGATCATTTCCTGCTTTCTCCGCTTATGGCTGATCGCTTGGAAAGTTGTACCATTAACAAAGCCCCAAGAGGCTGGGAAAAGCCATCTGACCATACTCCCATAGAGCTACATCTGGCGGCATGAAAAAAAACGTATTATTTTTCTTATTTCTTCTAATCTCTTGCGCAAACGGCAATTATAATACACCTGAAAATTACCTTGAAAATATAGATATAGCCTCTCCTACTCCTGATCATTTTGCACATTGCTATCAATATGGCTGTCAAAAAATTGTATACGCCGCGCTAAGTCCAGAAGATCAGGGGAAAATTGTAAATATATTCACTCCGCCATCTAAAAATGCACCGGAAGAACGCGAGAGAATTTCCCATGCTATTGGTTTGCTAGAGAGAATTATAGGTGCAAAGACAGGAACGCAGGTCGACCATTACGGAACGTTTAGAGCCAACGGGCAATTTCAGCAAGATTGTGTCGATGAAAGCGTAAATACAACAATTTACCTTAGCCTGTTAGATCGCATGGGCTTGCTTCGTTATCACAAAGTTCTTGCTCCCGATACACGTTTCCCACTTGTACATGGTGGCAGGTGGCCGCATAGAACTGCTGTTATCAGCAACAAGCATACACAGGAAAATTATGCCGTAGATTCGTGGTTCCATGATAATGGGTTTAATGCAGAGATTGTTTTGCTTAAAAGTTGGAAAAAAGGCTGGAAACCCGAAAGCCACAAAAGAAATAGTAGTGATTTTCAAGATCAGCCGTGATAAAGTGTTCCTGATTGTTCTTATTCTCAAAAGTCCAGAAGTTATATCATGAAAACATTATCCCGTCAGATTGCAGCTGTAAGTTTGCTTGCATTATCAGCCACAGCTTGCAGCATTAACAACCTGCCTATCATGGCCGATGAGACCGCAAGCCGCTTGGCTTCTGCCGCGTGGATGGTTAAACGGGATGTTCCTGCCGGCTCAACTGTTCTACGTGCGTTCGAGCGTATGCATGAGCGCCACCAGCCAGCGAATATTTATATTGAGGGTGAAGGCCATTTAAGTTTCATTGATAACTTCCCAACCCCTGACAATCCTGTGGCTTTGCATTTAGCAACAAAAGACAGCGCCGATAATCTGGCATATCTTGGACGCCCCTGTCAGTATGTCGATGTAGAAAATTGTACATCCAAATACTGGAACGGGCAGGAATATTCGGACATAGTCCTTGAGGCTTATGATGCGGCCCTTAATGATATTGTCGCGCGTTATGACATAAAAGGCATTCACCTTATCGGTCATTCCGGCGGCGGCACAATCGCTGCCCTGTTGGCGGAACGTCGTAGTGATATTTTATCTGTGCGCAGCGTTGCAGGCATTATGGATCCCGAAGCCCATGCGACAATTCATGGTAAGACTTATTCAGATGATGCCATATCCATGCCCATGTCTCTTGGTCCGGATATTAAAGATGTACCGCAATTCCACTTTATTGGCGGCAAGGATGAATATGTTCCTCCTGCGGTGCTTCATTCTTATTTACAAGATTTACCACCCACAAATTGTGTACACAGCCTGATGGTACAAGAGGCAACGCATGATAAAGGTTGGGTCGATAAATGGCCGGAGCTTTTGAAGCTGCCTGTTTCTTGCTACACACCGCCCGAGGACATCATAAAGCCGGAAGGCACAACAGATTTGCAAAGTTTCGTGCCTGACTTTAATAAGGCTTTGAAGAAAAAAGCAAAGCGTAAGACCTCCACTGAAAAGCCCGCAAAACCATAAAACTAAAACTTATAGCTCTTGCGCTAGACCTGCTGGCACTTCGTTATCAACGGTTTCAATATTGCCCTCATTTGATGAAACCCTGAATTCCGGCACACCGGCAAGCTCTAACCCAGTTTGTTTTTTCCAATCAGCCAATCCTTCTGCAATTTTGTCATTAAAGATATCCTGTGCCTGCAAAGCCTGAACAAATGGTAATTCTGCAATCTGGATATTTTGCCTTACCTTTGAAAATACGCTTGATAATAGATCCTCATTACCATCCGCGATAAAACCAACAGCCATATGAACGTGATGCGGTTCAATCACTTCCAGAAGCTCTTCTCTGGTTTTGGGAGGCCCTTCCAATTCAAATTTTGGCATAGTTACAGAAATTCTTTCACCACATAAAGCATTAACATTTTCGGCAATCGCATCATTTGCAGATCTTAAGGCTTTCCATAGTGGCCTTTTACTTAAACCCAAGTCTTCTTTAAAGGTTTTAGAAATAGAATCGAGTTGATCATTAATCATATCCTGATACATGGAGATTAATGGTGCTGTATCTTCTATACCATCATAAAACCCTTCTTCAAGTTTATGACATTCCAAAGTCAAATACGCGATATCAATAATTTGAGGTGCGACAGACTTTAGGCTTTCATTTTTTTCAATCAGATTTGATAAATCATCCATAACAGGAGGTGCAAAACTGTTATCTCTGAATTTTTGAATGCATGAAGAATCTGGGTATCGACCATTTGTTTGCATTGATGCAATTATCTGTTCGTCGACTGTTGTCTCAGGAATTTCAGAGGTTTCTTCAAGATATTTTTTTGTGGTTGGCAAGCCATTACCCATTTCTTCGATAGGAACAATATCGACCTCTTGTTCGATTCCAACCATTTGAAATGCGGTTTGTTGAATCTCTTTATTAACACCCTCAGGCACTTTCCCCCACTGGCCTGTTAAATAAGCGATGGTCATTGGATGTAATTGCTCACAAGTCCCACCAAAGTTTACGTCCATGGCTGCTTGCAAATGTATCATAGCCTGATTAGGTGTTACATTTACAGGAAACCCAAGAGCTTCCTTAACTTTTGTAGCTTGATTTTCAACGGCATCACGAATCGTATTCCATTCAGTTGTTTTTAAAGCCCCCTCTAATGGCACACGAACAGATTCCATCCCCTTCAAAGCTGCTACTGCGCCGCCAGCCGTACCTGGCCCTTTCATGACTTCTATCGTATTACGATTAAATTGCATTTCCGTGTTATTGAAACGCGCACGATACAATCTAGCTGCGCCATGGTCTTTTTCAATTTCATTGAATTCAATATCTTGCGGAATCCTTTCAATCAATGACTGATCGCCTGATTGATGAATTGCATAAATCAACTTTCCAAGTTCGGGCTGCCCCGTTCCCTCGCCTTGAGCCAGAGGCGTTACATCCACGCGATGAGCGCCGCCCCTTATTGCCGCCATCAAGGTTGCATAGCCCTGACCATATGTATTATGGGTGTGCACTTGAATATGCTGCTCAAACTCGTCATTTAAAGCCTCAACGAGCATTTGCATGTGATCTGGCACAAATAAGCCATTCGCATTTTTGACGTAAAGCCCTTCATGACCTGTTGAGATCAATTCTGCAGCAAAGGGAAGATATATTTCATTGATCCGGCGCTTCATTTCCTGATCTGAAATATGCACACCACCGTTTTCTTTATCGGACTGGATTGAAATTGCTCCCTGCACTTTAAAGTCCAATCCGGTTTCTTCTCTGATTTCCCTTGCTGCCATTGGAATACCACGCATTAAGCGTATATCGTTTTGTGCATTAAAATTCGTGGCATCATTCATGCCATATCTGGCAAAATTCATTAATGTGGGTTTGATCACATCATAAGTCTGACGACCGCCCACACTAAAAACATGCTCACCGCGGACAAGCATGGACTGGCGGACACCTTGTTCCTTTACAGTTGAACAAAGCTCATCATTATAATGAAAAGGATGCACTCCTGCTTTGACCAAAGCACCAAAAAACATTCCCCCTGTTGTCTGCGCTGTATGCTTACCTGTTTTAAACCCATCGCCATAATTTCCAATATTTGCAAAAGTTTTTAGATATTCGCGCGCTGCTTCTCTGGAATATTCTTCGACACTCGGGTTTGGATTTTCTTCCAAATATTCTTTGCTAACGGCTGGACGCGCGCCACCATTAGATTGATGGGCATCTCGAAACGTAAAACATACACCGAATTGATTATCTGATTTGGATGCTGGAGCAGCTGACATAATACTCATTTCCCCTGATTATTATAATTTTTTTAAGTTTGATATTTTTATTGTTTTTTGCCCTGACTGTCAAATATTATGGTTTTTGACTGGAACATAAACACAACTTTCAATAAACTTACCTTTCTAATTCTGCGTCTTTCTGTTTTTATATATGGAATATGAATGATGCCAACAAAATCCAAGCCAGCTAAAACTATTAATATTGCCCTTCAAGGTGGTGGAGCACATGGCGCCTTTGCATGGGGCGTATTAGATTATTTGCTAGAAGATGGCCGCGTAGATATTGAGGGTATTTGCGCCACAAGTGCCGGCACGATGAATGCCTGTGCGCTAGCCGCGGGCATGAAATCTGGCGGACCGGAAAAAGCACGTGAATCTCTACATGATTTTTGGTGGAATATCCATGCAGAAGGTTTGAAATATAATCCTGTCAGGCGTTTGCCATGGGAGCGCATGGCAATGCGCATGAGCGATAATATACTCGGGCATTTTTTATTCGAAACCATGACCAAAATTTTATCTCCTTATCAATACAACCCCTTTGATATAAATCCGCTTCGTGACGTTTTGAAAAAATCAGTAAATTTTGATGATATTAAAGGATGTAAAGATGTGAAGCTTTTTATCAGCGCCACGAATGTCCGTAGCGGAAAAGTCCACGTCTTTGAAACTAAGGATGTTACACTTGATGTGGCAATGGCTTCGGCATGCTTACCCTTTTTGTTTAAGGCCGTAACCGTTGAGAAACAGGATTACTGGGATGGCGGCTATATGGGAAACCCCGCCCTATTTCCGCTGTTTTATAAAACTAAATCCAGAGATGTTGTCATTGTTCATATTAATCCCATTGAACGCAAGACTACGCCCAAAGATGCAGCAGATATTATGAACAGAATTAACGAGATCAGCTTTAATTCATCACTCCTTAGCGAGATGCGTGCCATAGCCTTTGTCAAAAAACTGATTGAACATGACATGCTAAAAGATGAACACAAAAAAGATTTCAAAAATATGCTTGTTCACTCTGTGCGCACAGATGAAGCACTCGCGGATTTATCAGTCGCTAGCAAATTTGACACGGATTGGGGTTTTCTAACGATGCTTCGTGATATCGGACGTGATACCATGAAACTCTGGCTAACGGCGCACTTTGATGATCTCGGTAAACGAGATACAGTTGATCTTCATGATGAGTTTTTGACATCCAATACAAAGATCTTTGAAGACGAGCATGGTAACCACCGCCATTATGGTTAAATTATAGGACTATTCATTGATTTCAAGAACAACCCATGCCGGATCATGATCTCCGCCGTCGCCACCATGTTTGGTGCGGCGATCTATATGGGAACTCACAAAAGAACCCTTTAGAGCATCACTCAACCATATCTGATCGATCAGTTTAAATTCGGGAGGCGTTGGACCGGAAGGGTTGTGCCTGTATGTCCATGCTGTAGTTTGCGGTCCTGGCCCTTCAGTCTCTAGCTTGGGTGGACGTGTTTCCTCGGGACTTTGCAAAGCATTGAACAAAGTGCGCCCCTCAATGGTAAACATGGGCTGTAAGAATTCAGAATCTGGCGCGTCATTCATATCACCGAGCAGAATATATTTGCTGTTGGGCCGTTGCTCTTTACCGATAATTTGAGCCACCATATCAGCTTGTTGTTGTCTGCGCGTATTGGCCTTCAATGCGCCTTCGACCGGATCTTGACCATAGGGCACAAAGTGACTTTTTAGATGTGTATTATAAAGTGTAAAAAGTTTTTTGCTCCGGCTCTCATTTAAAATTTCGATAGATAGCAAATCCCGTCCAAAAACACGTTTTTCTGGTGCATCGGGATGAACTGCCGTTTGATGTGAAGTAATCGAGCCTATTGGGAATTTAGATAAAATGCCAACATCAATAAGTCTCTGGTCATTACCTTCAATTAAAGCAATATGATCGTATAAGCCACTTAGATATCCTTTGTTAAAAGATTTAAGGATTTCAATATGCTCAACCTCTTGGACAGCTAGCACATCCACATTCATGGATTTGATTCGGGCTGCTATTTCCTGAGTTTCCCCTTCATCCTTACCCTTGACCAGACGTCCCATAAACGTTCTGACTTTTATGTTTTTCTGATCATCAAATTCAAGTGTTAAACCACCCGTATCATCTGGTGCGCCATCAATTTGCGCCGAGAAGTTATAGCGGGAAAAAAGGTTATTGAGATTAAAAGTCCCGATAGAAATTTGCATGCTTATAATCCGAGTTTTTACAACTCAAAATATAGTACCTGCCTTTCTTCCAAACAAGCTGGATTGTATTTCTTCCCGTTTTAGGTGTGGATCAGTTCTTATTCCCCTCTTTCCACAAGCCAGAACTTCACATATATATAATCTCATTATGGCCTCGGGATCAAAGAAAGTTATTATTGCAGCCCTGATCGGTAACAGTCTGATTGCTGTTACGAAGTTTGTTGCCTCGGCAATCACAGGTAGCGCTGCTATGATGTCCGAAGGCATTCACTCCCTTGTTGATACCGGCAATCAGATATTGCTGCTTTATGGCCTAAAGAGAGCAGCAAAACCTGCCGATGCCCGCTTTCCATTTGGACATGGTAAAGAAATTTATTTCTGGAGCTTTGTTGTTGCCATTCTGATCTTTGCAGTTGGCGCAGGTATATCAATGTATGAGGGCATTCAACATATCACACACCCGCCTGAGCACCTTCATGATCCGATGATCAATTATATTGTTTTGGGCCTTGCGATTATATTTGAAGGTGGTGCTCTTTATTTTGCCGTCGTCGAGTTTAATAAAGCCAGAGGCAATATGGGGTATTTTGAAGCTGTCAAAAAAGGTAAAGATCCGACCTTGTTTGTGGTCTTATTTGAAGATAGCGCTGCTATGCTTGGCCTGCTGGTAGCACTTTTTGGGGTTGCCATGGCACAGATTACGCAAAACCCTTTTTGGGATGGTCTGGCCTCGGTTGGGATTGGCTTTATACTAGCTTTCACCGCTTTATGGCTAGCCTTTGAAACCAAAAGTCTTTTAATTGGAGAAGGCGCAGACCCTTCTATTGTTCGTGATATTAAATCTTTGGCCGAAAAATATGGCGGGATTGAAAATATCAATGAGGTTTTAACTTTGCATATGGGACCAGACTTTCTTCTTGTTACGATTAGTGCGGATTTTGAAGATAAGTTGGAGGCTGGAAAAATGGAAAAAGTTATATCCTGTATTACAAGAGATATAAAAGCCACGCACCCTTTTGTTAAGAAGGTTTATATTGAAGCCGAATCAGCCAAATAAAAATCCAATTCTTAGCATGCACAGAATTACTCCGCTCAAATTGGATAAAATTTTGTCTAAATTTTATATAAAAATTACAAAAGTCTTAATACTTTCCAACGTATAATTATTATGTAATCTTAGCTAAGGCTGAGGGAATGTGTGAAATAGCTTAAATAAAGTGACGTATACGCGGTAAGAGGGAAATTCTGCATACGCCACATTAAAGCTTTGGGGAGAGGCTAAATGGCTTATAAAATTTTTGATCCAACAGAAAATAATTCTTTTCAGGATTCTAATAGCGAACAATCACCGGAACAGAATCTAACCTTATCATACAATGGTCAGGATCGAATTGATCTGCCTGATGAAAGTTTTGTTCGTGATGCAGATTTTTCACGTGATGGCACGGACCTTGTTCTGGAGACTGATCAGGGTACTGTAACGGTAGAAAATTATTTTGCTGGTATTTCTCCTCCTAATCTAGTTGCCCCAAATGGAACAACACTTACTCCTGAGTTGGTTCAATCTTTTACGCAAAGTGAAATGCAATATGCAGAATCAGGCGGCGCGATGAATGATGCCTCGCCGATTGGTGCTGTTCAGGAAATTAGCGGTGAAGTTACAGTTATCCGGACAAATGGAATCGTTGAATCTGCAAGTATTGGCACGCCGATCTATCAGGGAGATGTTATCGAGACCAATGAATCGGGTGCGGTGAATATTCTGTTCATGGATGAAACAACTTTTGCTATTTCGGAAGATGCTCGATTAGCTATTGATGAATATGTTTTTGATCCGGCAACACAGTCCGGCACCTCTAATTTCTCTGTTCTCAAAGGTGTTTTCGTCTTTACATCCGGTTTAATTGGACGCGATGATCCTGATGACGTTGAAATTGATACACCTTCGGGCTCAATCGGTATTCGCGGTACGATTATCGCCGGTGATGTCGATAGTGGTGAAATCACAGTTATTGAAGGCGCTATTGTCCTTCGTGACTTTTCAGGTAACTCGGTTACTTTGGCCAATCAATATGAAACTGCAAAATTCATGCCCAGTAGCAACTCTATTGAGTATATGGGTGAATTGGCTGCAAATGATGTGGCCACAAAATTTACAAGTGTTTCCAATGTATCGGGAACTTTGTTTTCTTCAATACAAGACACAGCTAATGAGAATCAGGAAATCACACCAAATACAGTGCCTGAAGCTCAAGAGCCTGAAAGTCAGGCTTCTGATGATAATGCAGATGATAGCTCCGGTGAAGATACTCAAGGCGATCAAGGAACTGTAGAAGGTTCTTCTGATGATAGCTCTACAAACACAGAAAACAGTGAAGAGACTAATATTGAGGCAGAACAGACGGCGCAAACTATAGAACCTATGATGGATGACATGATGACCAGTTCGGACATCATGGGCAAAGACATGATGGGTGAAAATAATACTGAAGGCAGTAATGCATCATCAAATACAGCCCCATCTGGTACAAATACAGAAAGTGCGGCAACTGCTGATGGCACAGTTACATCTGATCCAATGGATATGCCTACTGCCAATTCTGATCCGGTTCCGGCATTTAGCGTAACAGTCACGCGCCCGGATATACCTGAAAACAACACAGGCGTTATAGAGATTGCGGTCATTAAGGGACACTTTACCAGCCACATGACTTTGCAGCTTAATGGCTTATCACAATCATATTATGATGTGATCCGAATTGATGCCACCAGCTTTAGTATTCAGACAAAACCCGGAATTATCATGGGCAACATGAGTTATCACTTACTTGACTTTACTGCTGTTAATACCTACGGGGAAACGACCATTAGCAAAACTATAGATCTAAATATGATTGATGATATAGAAGGTGTTACATTTATTGCAGATGCTCCGAATGATACGTCTGGAGGTGAAACAGATAACTTATTTAAAGCTGCTGACTTTACTAACTGGGGTTACGATTTCTCTCAGGAATTTGATGATCCGGATGGACAGATTGCCTATTACACATATAGTGGTAACATCGGGACAGCACCTGTCAGTAGCATTAACATGACTGCTTCTGGACAAATGTTTATTGATTTTGCCGATGTAGATGGTTCATCATATAATCTAATTGTTGAGGCACGAGATTCCTTGGGGAATATACTAGCCACAACATCGAATTATACATTCCAAACTGATGATACCACGACAACATCAATGACCGCCTATTTTGGCGGTGGTGAAGTAGGCGTATTAAGCGGCCCTCAGCCGGCTGTATATATCGCATCAGCCAACAATACTATATTCACTCAAGGTGGGGATGATGGTGTATCAATAGCTGGGATGGATGACAACTTTGTTAATACTGGAACAGGTGATGATGATATTCAATATGATGGTGGTGTAGGTAACTCTGTTTTCGCAGGTTACGGGCAAGACGACATCACAATTACTGCAACAGGCCTAACTAACCTTGCGTCAAGTAATTCATATTTTGATGGTGGTCATGGTAATGACAGGCTGATTTTCAATTCTGGTGGCAATATTGACTTCACAGCCATTCCAGATACATATCTCCATAATTTTGAAACATTATCAACTGTCCAAGGAACGGCGCAGACCAACACAATTACACTTAGCCGTACAGATGTTATCGAGATGACAGATTCCAATAATCAGTTAGTTATTGAAATGGACAATCTAGATACTTTGAATTTTGTGAATGATGCTGGAACGACATTTATTAACCAAGGACAAACTACAGATGGTTTATTTGACATTTATACAGATACAACGATAACACTTCTCGTAAGTACACAAGGCACAGTTTCCCCTGCGGGTGACTTACCATAAAAACAACGATCTGTCGTGTATAGTTTAGTGGATAAAATTAGAATGTTCTTTTAATGGCCTCTTGCCAACCTGCGCAAAGGGCCATTACTTCTTTTTGAGAGCGTAGCGGTTTATAAACGCGCTCGGCCTTCCAGTTTTTACTTACATCGTCAAGAGAAGAGAACAAACCAGAACCAATAGCTGCCAGACATGCAGCGCCCCATGCTGTTGCCTCTGCAACCCTTGGAATTTCAATTGCTACACCCAAAATGTCTGCAAGAAACTGACACATAAATTCATTAACAACGAGCCCTCCATCGGCGCGAATAACCGATATTTCAGCGCCACTATCTGATTTCATTGCCTCAAGTAGATCATTTGTTTGATAGGCTTGAGCTTCGAGAGCTGCCCTTACAATATGCTCTTTGGTACTATCACGCCCCAAGCCACAAACAACACCTCTAGCCTTAGGATTCCAATAGGGGGCGCCGAGTCCTGTAAGAGCTGGCACAAAGTAAACACCACCATTATTATCTACACTCATGGCCATTTTTTCTGTTTCCGAGGCGTGTTCGAACATGCCCAGATTATCTCTCAGGAACTGAATAGCCGTGCCTGCATTGAAAATAGAGCCCTCAAGTGCATATGTGATATCGTCGTTAATTCTATAGGCGACCGTTGATAGTAATTTGTTTTCCGAAACCTTAAATTCCGAACCAATATTTGTCAGGGCAAAACATCCGGTTCCATAGGTGGATTTTGTCATACCAACTTGAAAACACCCCTGCCCGATGAGCGCCGATTGCTGATCCCCTGCCATCCCAAGAATCGGTAGATTCGAATCGATACCATCACAATCGATTCGGCCAAATTCAGATATATTATCTAAAACTTTTGGAAAAATATTTTTAGGTATCTCAAATAGTTCTATTAAATAATCATCCCATTTTTGACCAATTATATTATAGAGCATTGTTCGTGAAGCATTTGTAATATCTGTGGCATGGACACGGCCATTTGTAAGATGCCATAAGACATAACAATCTACTGTACCGAATAAAAGGTCACCTTGCTCGGCCAAAGCTCTCGCCCCATCAACATGATCTAAAATCCATTTGATTTTTGTTGCCGAGAAATAAGGATCAAGAAGCAACCCTGTTCTGGACTGCACTTCTTTTTCATACCCCCCTTCTTTTAGCTTATTACAATACTCGGCAGTGCGCCTATCCTGCCAGACAATGGCATTATAGACTGGCTCTCCGGTTTTTCTGTCCCAACAAATTGTTGTTTCCCGTTGATTTACAATTGCCAGAGCAGTAATTTCCACAGAGTTATCCTTAGCTTCATTCACAATTTTTGAGATTGATGAAATTGTTGTATCAATTATGCTTTTTGCATCCTGTTCTACCCAGCCATTTTGTGGATAAATTAAATCCACAGGCTGTTGATAAAGTGATTGAATGTCTCCGCTCAAGGAAAATAAAATAGCTCTGGAACTACTTGTGCCTTGATCAAGAGATAAAATACATGGTTCGGTCATACGTCCTCACTAACTGGGATTTCAGGAAAAACATTGTTGTAGGGCGGCTATGGTTTCATCTGATATATGAATACCAAGCTTTGAGCGACGCCAGATAATATCTTCAACACTTTGCGCCCATTCATAATATCTGAGGTATTGGATTTCTGCTTCATAGACATGATCGCCATAATGAACACCTAAATCATCGAGACTCTTTGCCTCTTTCAGAATATAGCCCATGCGCGTACCATATGCTCGGCAATAGCGTTCCAAGAGTTCTGGTGGCAGGAAAGTATATTTTTCCCCTTGCGCCGCCCTGAAGGCCTCATATGCGGCATCAGGCGCTTGCCCTTTGCTTATAAAATCACCTCCGACTAGCGGCTTTTGTCTTGTCCATGCTGGATTATTACGCCCAGTCAGAATCATTAGCTTATCCATAACGTGCTCTGACAAACTGCGATAGGTTGTCAACTTCCCCCCAAAAACCGTCAGGAAGGGGTTATGATATCTCTCATGATGATATATCCTGTACCCTCTGGTTACACAGCGCGCATCACTTGCCCCGTCATCAAATAAGGGGCGCACACCGCTATAGGAAAATATGGCATCATCAGGCTTTAGCTGTTTTTCAAAAAACCTGTTATGCGCCTTGCACAGATAAGAACCCTCTTCTTTCGAGATACGGCACTCTCTGGGATTGCCCTCATAGGCCTCTTCTGTTGTTCCAATCAGGGTATAATCTTGCTCGTAAGGGATTACGAAGACAATGCGTTTATCCGGTTGCTGGAGGATATAAGCCTGTCCTCCTTCATAAAGCTTGGGAAAGATCAGGTGGCTACCCTTGACTAAACGCATATTGGGAATATTTGGATCATTTTCTGTGAATCCTATATCCTCCAGAAAACTTCTAGCCCATGGCCCAGTCGTATTAACAACCATATTTGCTTTAATTTCAATATCCTCATCTCTTACTTGATCTTTTAGGCCAACGCGCCAGCTCCCATCTTCACAGACAAGACTTTTACATTTCATACGCGTTAAAATCCTGGCTCCGCGTGAGGCCGCATCTGTAATATTACTGACAACCAGCCTTGTATCATCAGCCCAGCAATCAAAGTAAGAAAATCCTTTTTCAAATTCCGACTTCAGCAACTGGTTTTCTGCAGTTTTTAGATCAACCAACTTGGAGGATGGCAGTGTTTTTTTGCCCGCTAGAAAATCATATAGGAATAACCCTAAACGGATCATCCATAATGGCCTTTGTGTTTGATCATGCGGTAAAATGAATTCTTGCGGCTTGATGAGATGCGCCGCAGAACGATGCAGAGAAGAACGCTCTTTTAGAGCTTCCCGCACCATTTTAAATTCATACATTTCCAGATATCGAAGGCCGCCATGTATTAACTTGGTACTTGCCGAGGATGTCGCAGAGGCCAAGTCATCAGCTTCCACCAAGACCACAGACAAACCTCTTCCTGCGGCATCTCTTGCAATGCCTGCGCCGTTTATTCCACCACCAATGACACATAAATCATAATGAAGAGCGCTCATATCCCTTTTATGATAACGTATTATGGGATGCACTTAAAGTACTTACAATTGTGTAGGATATCAGGCTTTAACCAGACTCTTTTTGACAACAACGCGCAGCTTTGCTTCAAGCTGTGTAATCGAAAACGGCTTGCGGATATAAGCTGTTACACCGCAGGCTTTGGCTTCCGCCACCGACCCCATATCACTGCGACCTGTGATCATCAAAAATGGAACATCCGGATAAACGGTCCTAAGCTGGCGTAATAATTCAACGCCCGTAATGCCGGGCATATTCCAATCACAAATAATCAGATCAATAAAGTCAAATGCCGTATCAATAAATGATAAAGCCTGACGTCCATCAGGCGCCTCGAACACCTGTGTCACCCCCATTTCGGTCAACATGTTTTTTAGCATAGCACGCGCCTCTGACTGGTCATCAACAATCAGAATCTTTACTTCGGAAAAATCAATACCATGATCCAGTTTACTGCTAAGCGACATTTGTTTTTCCTTCCTTGCCATCATTTTGGCTTTCAACTGTTTTCCATTGCGGTAAATCTTCTATTTTCTTGAGATCGTCGTTTCGATCTTCCTTAAGTTTTTGTAGAAGTAATTTAGCCAAACTATCGTAGTTCACAGGCTTAGCTATGAAACAAGCGCTTTCCGGTAATGAAACAGGTGCCATATCCCCGTTAGCAGGATAGCCGCTCATGAAAATAACTTTTGTATCTGGCCTCTCCTCATGCATTAATTCAGCTAGCTTCACACCATTAAGGCCTGGCATAACCACATCGGTCAGCAATACATCTACTTTGCCTTCATATTCATCTTGAACAACCAAAGCCTCATCCCCGTCTTTGGCCTGCAAGACCTCTAACCCCATATCTTCTAAAATATTTGAGACCAGTAATCTTAAATCAGGCTCATCCTCAGCAACCAGAGCCGTGAAACCCTGTAGACATATTTTTGATGCATCCCCCTCTTCTGCTATAATCTTTCTGGTAACAGACTTATTGCTTATCGGGAAATAAACACTCATTGTTGTCCCCTTCCCTTGCTCTGATACTACATTAATTGCTCCACCACTTTCATTTACGAGACCGTAGACAACAGACATGCCCAGACCAGTTCCTTTGCCTGCTCCTTTGGTTGTAAAGAAAGGATCAAATATTTTCTCAAGGGTTTCTTCATCCATGCCTGTACCCGTATCCAAAATTTTGAGACAAGCATAATTTTCAGCGACAATCTTCTCTCTTATTATATTAGGAACACTTTCAGCACCTTCTGTGAAAAGCTGCATTAATATTCTACCGCCTTCGGGCATAGCATCTCTGGCATTAATGACCAGATTCATAATAACTTGCTCTATTGTATCAGGGGGACACATAACTGGAATTTCGTCTTTTGGAATTCGGACATCTAAGGCAATGGACGCGCCTAAGAGCGGCATCAATAATTCAGATTGCACCTTTACCACATCGACCATATCGATAACCTCACCCGAGACAACTTTATGACGACTAAAAGTCAACATCTTTCTAGTTAAAGCTGCCCCCCTCTTTGAAGCTGACTGGATGCGCTCAAGATATTTTGAAGCTTTTTCATTGCCCTCCAGATTCATTGCGGCCATCTTGCTAAATCCATCTATAATTGACAGAACATTATTGAAGTCATGAGCAATACCCGCCGCTAGCCGCCCAAGCGCATCCATTTTTTGGGTATGAGACATCTGCGCTTCACGCTCTTTGAGTAACGTGATCTCATTAAAAACACCTATAATCAAATCGACCTGCCCAGCTTCATCTATAACAGCCGTGGTTTTAATACTGAACCAATGCAACCTATCTCCCTCACCTACAATTCTGGCCTCTATTTCATTATTTTGGTATTTAGTAATAGCTAATAACAATTCCTTTTTCTCTTCATTAAACTTCATAGCATCAAATACGGCCAACCACCCACGATCTCCTAGGGTATAAAAAGCACCTCCTAGAAAATCCTTCATTGCCTTATTGTAAAATACTACAGGATTATCTGATTGTTTCGGATCACTTACTATTATTCCTGATGTGGAAGCCTCTATTGCTTGCTGTAATTGGACGTTACGCTTCCCCAGATCAAGCATGCGCTCTTCGCGTTTTTGACCCAAACTAATATCTCGTACAACAAAAACCGTAAGGTCATGACTAATTGCTTTTCCACAAACCAGACAAAGACGACCTTCTTCATTTTTGATAACTTCTCTAAAATCATAGCCTTGCGGATTATTAGATACATCAAGCATCACATTACGAACAGATTTGTCGGAATCGACCGCATGATCATATAAAAATGCAAAAAAGTCCTGCAAACTGTAATTCTGCGCTTTTTTCTGGGTCAAAAAGGGAAAATATTCAGCTATTTTTTTATTCGACTTAACAAACGAGCCGTCTTTATCAAAGATAATATGCCCGTATTCAGACGACTCAATAATCTCCTCTGCCGCATTCTTAAGCAAAAGCTCTGTTTTATTGCGCCCCTTAGCCCAGATAAGGACAAAAAATAAAGCCAAAATCAGGAGAAATTCGACGCTTATGATGTGAGGATAATAATTATGCATGACTACAGACAACTTGAACTACCATGGATTGTAATTATTCTATTCAGTTTTTGCAAAGTAATATTCACTTTGACATACGCAAGTATTTCATACAGAATCAAGTCAGAGATAATATTTTCCCCTCCTGAATTCAGTATTTAATCACTGAAATGTTTATTCGACAAAAAAAATTTCTTTGTACTTTATGTACAATCATAGTTTGCGCACCTAATTATGTCTATGCCAAGGACGCTGCTAGCAGTCCCTTTTTAACAGGCCCCTTAGGACTAAACACCATTTCGAACACACACACAGTAGACTCTGATAGTTTACCTGAAAAACCTGATAGAATTTCAAGTCAGACTTCTTTCGGAGATCAGTCAGCCCAATGGCCGTTATTGCAAATACCAGAAATACATGCCCCGACGTTAAGAGATATCCATTCTGATGGAAAGGTTATATCAGCTTCTCTGCAACTAGATTCCAGCTATTCTTCAAGCAAGCAAGTCGGTCAAGCAGCAAAAGCATTACTGGAAACCTCGGATCAAGACACTGAAATATTTGAAATCACCCCGTTCATTACAAACCTGCGCGGCCCCAAGGTCAGCCTTTTGCGCTCAGATATTGAAAAATCCTATACGGCACATAACAGGAGTCCCCAAGAAATCTGGCGCAATACAAGTTTTTCTAATAGTGACGCTTCAAAACCATCTTGGCGCACCTCCTCAGCAAATCAAAATAAATTCGCCGTACATTTAGAAGAGGATATAGACCTAGCAATGGAAGAACGTAGTCTTTTACACAGGACATCGCTTTTGGTTGAACACAAAAATGAGGGTTTTTTAGGTTTCCTCAGAGTAAATCAGGCGTTAAGACTCAACCTTTCAAACAATCTTGACCATTTGCAGTATTATAGAAATGCCAATGATAAAATTACAAAGGGAAATATTGATGAATTTTCCAATAACGCTATTTCATTAGACCATGCCTATCTTAGCTATAACCATAGCTTTACATCTAAATGGCACGGCAATCTATCGATAGGATATCTTGATGAGTTTTACGTTGGGGCCGGTGCGGAAATTTTATACCGCCCATTTGACTCCCGATTTGCTTTTAGCGCAGAGATCTGGGATGTGGTCAAACGTGATCCTTATACGGCACTCAATGCTGGATGGGGGAACGAAACCAGTGTCACAGGCTTTGCAAGTCTCTGGTATGATATTCCATATTCAGAGACGACTGCGCAACTGCAAATCGGACGTTTTCTGGCTGGGGATCAAGGTATAAAACTGGGTTTATCCAAGAGGTTTATAAATGGAGTGAGACTTAGTGGCGATTTTGTTATCAACAATGACAAGGAAGCCAACATTTCTGGAAGCGATACAAATACCTATCATAGCCTGAACCTGAATATACCACTTGGTAATTTTCAGTATATTCCCGAAGGCAGTGAAGCGCGCTTGAAAAACCATCCAATGGGGCGAAATAACGGACAAACAATTAGCATACAATCAACACTAAATGATTTAGTACAAAAACTCTCATTAGGTCATATCTCCAATCATTTCAGAGACATTACAAAATAAAGGCCAGATAAAAAAAGCTGCCAAATGGCAGCCTCAATATTTAAGAGTTTTAGAAACGCACATTATTTACTTTTCTCGCCGTTTCGTTTTATTATATTTTCAAACTTAAACACTTTTATTACGATTAAACAAAATCACAAATTCTTATTTTGGAGATGAATTATATTTAACATATTTATTATCATAGCCTGCTTTTCCTAGAAAACGCAAATTCTATAATTTTTCCATATCTTTCAATAAATTACCCATATCCATAGGGCGCTCAGCCTCAAATATCATCACGTTTTCTGTTACAGGATGCACAAAAGAAATCTCTCTGGCATGGAGTGCCTGACGGGAAAAATTCAATATAATATCTTTATTATCAAGAAGTTCCCTAAAAGGTTTAATCTTTGACCTTAACTTTGTTATCTGAGGTCCATATAAAGGATCCCCGATCAGCGGATAATCGATAGATTGCATATGCACCCTGATCTGATGCGTACGCCCCGTCTGTAACTTACATTCAACCAGAGAGAAAACATCTTCAAACTGTTCTAATACCTTATAAAAAGTAACAGCCTCCTTTGCGCCACGCCCCTTGACACTCATCTTAAGCCTATTTGAACCACTTCTTCCAATCGGCTTATCAATTTTTCCTTTTAAAGGCATAGGCACGCCTAAGACTATCGCCTCATAAATGCGTGAAAGGCTTCTGTCGGCCAGTTGAGCAGAGAGAGAGTTATGCGCATGATCTGTCTTGGCCACAACCATAAGACCGCTTGTATCCTTGTCTAGACGATGCACAATGCCTGGACGCTCGACGCCGCCTATACCGGAAAGGCTACCCTTACAGTGATGCAACAAGGCATTAACAAGAGTCCCTTCATGGTTTCCTGCTCCGGGATGTACGACCATCCCCGCAGCCTTATTCAGGACTATTAAGGCTTCATCCTCATACACAATTTCAAGCGGAATATTTTCCGGCTTTGGTACAGCAGACTTCAAGTCCGGCAGAGTTAGCGTTAAGTGCTCGCCCCCCTTTAATTTTTGAGATGCTGTTTTTAGAACCTGCCCATCAATATAAATACAACCTTCCTGAACAAGAGATTGAATCCTCGCACGCGATAAGTCACTCACGCCAGTCAGGTATTTATCTACCCGCTGAGCAAAACCTTCATCACCAACGACATATTCTAAAGCTTTATTCGAAATTTTGCTATCAACCAATTGTTTTACACTGCTAATTTAGTCACATGGGTCTGTGTACGTATCAAAAGCTGTTCCGATCATAACCCAAGCATTCTGATCTTGCTCTTTGCCATTTTTCTTCAAAGCATTATTATCCGAATTAAGCCGATCTTTTATCACATGATCAGCCTCAACCTTCCCTTTAAGAAGATCCAATCCTTTCTGTGACTTTTGTGATATTTCCGCTTCCGGCAAAACCGGTGTAGGATTATTTTTATCCTTTCCCTCTTTAAATTCTTCAAATACTTTCTGGGCATTTTGCCAAGTATATCCTGACATAATATATTGGCTTTTCGGCGCCAAACGCATTTCATTGATATGCGCACTATTGCCTTTAAAGTAAGCCTCTCCGCCTAAAGTTATACCTCTTGGCGATATATTTAGCACATGTCCGAACCCGCTACCATCGAAACCTCTTTCCTCTATTTCATTATAAGAAATAGCCGACATAAGAAATGTAATTATACCATCATCATTAACGACGACATCCTGAGCACTATAATGATATTGGCTTTTTTCACCATAGTAATAACGCTGCCATTTAATATCTCCATTATTGCCATCTAGGCGCATCAGCCATGCACCGTTTGGCCTTTCCCCAATGGGCTTGACTGTACCAGCGGCTATAATATCACCATTTTTATAGCCATAAGCGTCCGAAACGAGCGTAGATTCTCCTCTGCTAAATTCCTTTTGCCACTTATAAGAACCATCCTTATCCAGTCTAAAAACCCAGCCCATTTTCTTACCATGGTTATTTTCGAACGTACCCGTAGCGATAATATCTATAGCACCGCCTTTGATTAAAGTTTTTTCCAGACTCAGAATTTCACTATTAATACCCACAATATATTCACGCCAATTCGTTGCGTTTTTATTTTTGTTATATGTGTATATTGCCCCCCTTTTTATCGAGCGCTGATCTTCGCCTTGCCCTTCACTGCGTGAGTGAATGGCCGATATTACAATTGTGTCAGCAGCATCATTCAATCCCAACACATCTGTTGCTGTAATATTATAAGCATCGGATTGTATGTTTTGGACTTTTGTTATCTTTGCATTGTTATCAATAAAAAATAAAGAGGCATAATCTTTTCGATTTTCATCCTTTGCATACCTATTAACCAGAATCACATACCCCTTTTGAAAAGGGATAAACTTAACAATGTCTTTGATTTGCCCCGGCGAATGATATTCCTCCCAAGACTTACGTCCTCTTTTATCAAATTTTACGATCATTAAGCTCGGGGCGACTTTTTCTAAATGACGCTTCTCACCCACTGCCAAGACAGTACCATCATCCAAGGCTATAGCTGATTTGAATATCTCACTCTTTCTAGGCTCACCATAGGCGTTATCCCAAACAGAATACGACCCCAGTTCAGGATACCTTAATTCAGTCATCATTTCATAAGGCGCATTGCAGTTTTGGGCCTGAACAGGGGCCGCCCCTAGTAATACTGAAATAAAACCAAGACAAATTGTTGATTTATAAAAATAGTTATTGAGCGTTGGCATATTCGTGTTTAGGCTATCCTTTTTAAACAATAAGTAAATATTAACACACGCAAACAGTTCGCTTATATTAGAATTCGTCTTTCGAAATGTCCATGAAAGTTCTTATAATCAGTGATGCATGGCATCCACAAATTAACGGTGTAGTCCGGACCTATGAACATATCATAAAAGAACTGGAGCAGAAAAACTATGAAACTATGGTCATAGGCCCTGAAGATTTTCCACGCACGATGCCTATGCCTTTTTATCCCGAAATACAGCTTGTATTAAACCCATATAAACGCCTGAGCCGTATGATAGAAGAGTTTGCTCCTGATCGCCTTCATATTGCGACAGAGGGCCCCCTTGGCTGGGCAGCACGTCGCTATTGCATTAGAAACAATATTGTTTTTTCAACATCCTATCATACTCAATTTCCTGATTATGTAGCCAAACGTTTTGCGTGGCTGATACCAACGCTTTATAATTATGTTCATAGGCTAGGCATACGCGTTGTCCGTCATTTCCATGCCCCTTCCAGCGCCGTAATGATATCAACACAAAGCCTGCGCCAGCAACTGGAAAACTGGGGTTTTCAAACACCTTTATCCCTTCTGACCCGCGGCGTGAATTTTGATATTTTCAAACCTGGCAATGGCACATTATTCCAAGATCTTCCGCACCCTATTGGCTTATATGTGGGGCGTATTGCTATTGAAAAAAACCTTGAGGCTTTTCTTGATATGCCATGGGAGGGTAGCAAAGTTCTTGTCGGTGACGGTCCTGTGATGAGTGAACTGAAAAGGAAATATCCTAATGCTCATTTTATTGGCAAAAGAATGGGACATGATTTGGCAGATTGCTATAGGTCCAGCGATGTTTTTGTTTTCCCATCAAAAACAGATACGTTTGGCATCGTTCTTATTGAGGCGCTAGCTTGTGGCCTTCCGGTCGCGGCCTATAATGTCACCGGCCCGCAAGATATTATTATTCATGATTATCTTGGCGCGCTGGAAGAGCAGGATCTAAAACTTGCTTGCGACACCGCCCTTAAAAGAAGCGACCCTAAAAAGTGCTCCCAATATGTACAGGATAATTTCAGTTGGGAAATGGCTGGAAAGCAATTTATGGATGCGCTCTAATCTAAGATTTTACAGTCAGGGGAATTTCCATACCAAAAATAGGATTCTTTGTCTCCATATCCATTTGAATGACCGTTATAATTTCAGAGCTTGTTAAAAATTCAGCAAATTCTCCTAATAAATCGACACCGAAGGGTAAAGTTTTACCCTCAAATTTGAACATTAAGTCCCCTTTTTCCGGATAATATTCGAAAGATAAAAGCTCATCATCAAATTCTCTGTCATGGAGTATCGTTACGGTATTATCTTCTTGATTAAGATAAATATCAGCAATCATAATATCTAGAATCGTCTTGGATTCTCTTACCATATAGCATACTTTTTTTGTGATAATCTTAGCTTGCTAGTTCAGGTTGGTAGCTTGGCCCCATATCTCCCAAACCAAATCTATTACCCATTCTGGATACTACCATACCGTTTTGCTGTGCTTTTTGCAATGCGGCTACTTTTGCTTCGGTTTGTTCTGGATTAAGCAAAATTTTACTTACAACGGATGCTTCAAAAGTACGCTTTAACCCTATAAAACCTGCAAAAAAAGAAATTCCTTTATTTACAAAGCCCATGAAACCTTCTTTATCCATAGCTGCATTAAATATATCGGAAATTTTATCATCTGAAAGGCTGTCCAGGTTAAAATTATTTTGTCGCGAAGGCGATATGCTGGGTATTGATTGCGTTGTTTCTGGCGTAGTGGCTAGCTCTCTACTAGCCTGTAATTCTTGCTGATGATCAAGCTTTTCACGTAAATTTAAAAATGAAGCTTTGCCAACTTCTTGTATAGTTGCATCAGGATTAGCAGTTTTCGCCCGATTGTACGACTCAACGATATCAGATGTTTGAATACCCAAGTCACTGGCGATTGATGCCGCGCCAATTTCATCACCGACAATAATATGCCCCAGAGCTTCTGTCATACGTTTTGATCGCTCATAATTATCCGCATTGGGGTCAAGATGACCTTTGCTTTCGAGATGACTATCAATAAGATTTGAAACCACTGTTGCTTTTTGATCTTTAGACCATTCATCAACTTCCAGCAGTTTTTCTACAGCTGGACCGACTGGTGTTTTCAATAATGTTTCAGAAAGAGCGTTACCGGTAGAATTATCAAGAGCTGACCACAGTGTTGGTGATGTTGCTGCTGTTAAAGCTAAGGTACTACCAACGGTTAATTTTTTTGATAGAAGAGACCTTCCTGCATTTAATACTGAAGGTGCAGCTCTAGTTAGAGCCCAACGCCCTCCATGCCATAACCCCTGTGCGACAAAGTTCCAGACCATAATGGTATCACCTTATTAAAAAACATTTTTATTTATTTTAACCTATTAATAAGTTATCAGAATTAGTAATTTTCTGTCAAATTAATCGTAAAATATAGAAAAAGGCATTCTGCACACTACAGAATGCCTTAAGTCTATGATTTACCTTTTATTTTATGGCACATTTCAAGTAATTAACTGACCACTACCAAGCAGCGAATCAGCTGTCATGCCAGTAAAATCTCCGGCCAAGAGCAATAGCGGTGTTAGTCCATCACCATTACCATTTGCGTCAATTTTAATATCTGTACGATATTCATCACGATAAAAGACCTTCACAAAATCATTAATATCGCTTGTGAGCGCATCATATCCTTCCAGAATATTACTGATATCAAGGAAGTCATTACTCTTCAGATCTTCTATGCGGTGTGCATCTCCTTGTGGCAGGTCGGCGAAGTAGAACGTATCATCACCCTGCCCCCCATGCATCACAGCCTGACCTTGCGCATTAGCGATTAACAAATCATTGTCATCCTCCCCATAAAGAGTATCACGACCAGTTCCGGCATATAATGTATCATTGCCATCACCGCCGCGAAGCTTATCATTATCCGGCGTCGAGCTTGCATCATCTGCAAACAACGTGTCATTACCCCCTCGTCCTTTTAACTCATCACCGCCATCGCCACCATAGAGTGTATCGTTGCCTTCACCGCCATCCATGTAGTCGTTTTGTCCACCTCCGTATAAGATATCATTATCATCGCCGCCATAAAGAACATCAAAGCCATCACCTGCATAGATGATATCCTCACCACCGTCACCGTAAATGAAGTCTGGCCCGTTTCCGGCAAAAATGATGTCATTGCCCTGATCACCATAAATATAATCCTGACCATCTCCGGCAACTATAAAGTCATCGCCATCATGACCGCTTATGTTATTATTACCCGACAAGTCAATGATGATATCATTGCCACTACCGCCTTGAATTTCATCATTATGCGCTCCACCAGAGAGGATATCATCGCCAGGCCCGCCATTGACAAAATCTTCGCCATCACCACCAAAGATATAGTCATTACCGCTACCGCCATCGAGATTATCATCATCTGCGTTACCAAAAATCTGATCATTTCCTTCACTTGCGCTTAAGGTGTCATCATCATTCCCACCGAAAATCCGGTTATTTCCATCACCACCATAAAGCGTGTCCATGCCGCCATTTCCGCGCACATCATCATTCAAGCCATCAAATGAACGCACATCATTGCCCCCACCCAGAAGCACGACTTTATCAATGCCGTAATCAGGATCATTAAAAGCATAATCCATGGTGCTATCCAGATTGATATTATACTGAAAAGTACGAATCATTGCTGTCATAGATGCAGTCGTGAACTCGTTGATTGTTATTACACCGTTGGAAATGTCGTAATGAAAATCCGTGATTGTGCCGTCAGTATTTTGACGCAGTATATTTTGCCCGAATGTTGAAGGAGAAAGAATTGTGTACACACTCATAATGAACCTCTTTGAGTTAACCGTTTAGTTTGATCAACCTTAGAGTGCTCTATAAGAATGTCAATTGAATTGCCAGAAACTTTATTATATTTGGAGGACGGACCTCTATCGAATTGATGATCTAAGACATTGATATACAAATAACTGTTTCAATTCGGACTTTGACCTGCCCCCAATGATGCCCCCGAAATGATGAGCTAATTATCTTTGATCATTGGCGTTTATACTGGCGCACACGCATACCTTGATTAACATCCCTTAGAGTGATATTCACGCTAAAATTCAGAAACCTTAGTGAGACTGATGAAAATAACTATAAATTATTCAACTTAGTCTTTGCCTATTTTCATTATCAATAAAGCCCCCTCAGCTACAGCCTCTTTCTTTAGGCGTGCTGAAATATTATTATGATTCCAAAAATATTCACCCTCCTTGATTTCAGGCTTTCCCCATTTGGAGGAGATATACTCGATAAGCTTAGCATGGAACCTATCCGATGGATATGGGTGGCTAGCCAGCGAGATTGATGAAACTACTCTGGGATTTTCAGGTAAATCTGCTAAATGGATGTTAGGCATATTATTAGCGGCACTGCGCGTTAAGAAATGTAATTTCCACAAACTGCTTTCCTCAAAACTCTCCTCGCTCAAAATTTTATAAAACTCTTTCTCATAATACTTCGCAGCTTCTGTCCATTTTGAAAAATCATATCCGGCTGTATCGTCTGGCTTTACGCCAAAATATTTTTCATAGGCATCAATACGTCTTTTCCGATTAACTTCAACGCCGCACCCTGACTCTTTTTCTTGTTTTTTCCATAGGGCATCGTGGTCTGATCTTTCATTTTCTTCTATTTTTGAGCCAGACAGGATTTTTTGGTCGTAATTATCAAGCCGGATTCTTTCAGAATCAGAAAGCACCGAGCATTTATTTTTAATCCATTCGTGAATATAGGGAATTTGCCCCCAAAAGTGCGTTTTGATTGTTTTTTCATCCAAAAACAGTATGTTCTCCGAAGACGTGCCCAATACATCATCTTGAATATGGACTGGTACGCTCATTTCTTTCATATAGCCCCGCGCACGCTGTTGGAGCGCATTAAATTCCTTCTCCGCATTTTCTTGAGATAATTCACCAAACTTGCCTTTTGCAAAATAAGGCCGGTGAACCGCTATAAATCTTCCACCACGATGAACGCCGCCGATATGTATAAAGAAGCAGGCGCTTGCACAGGTGCAATTATTAGCATCTTTGGGCGTGGGGATGGTTTCGTATTCATCTTTTACACAATGCGGATTTCCGTAGTTGTCAATTTGAGGAACCATGGAATTTAATTCAAGGGCACGCATGGATCGACCGATTTTCATAGCTTCATCAAAATCGCCGCCAGAGCTATATATAAAAACCGTGCTAATTTCACCTTGGTTTTCTCTGATAATTTTTTCAAACCTATTAAAATCTCCCTCTTGTATGGTGCCTTCGATTACCACAACCCTATAATCTCCCACCCCCTTTATGTGAGGCCAAATATTCGCTGCCTGTACTTGCGATCCATTCAACATCAGTACAGCCCATGCTATATAAAAAAATGCCGTTTTCGCCACTTTAAATTGTGCAAAATGATCTGGCAAACAGCCCATATCCAACTCCCTAAAAGAAAAATCACCAGAGTTGTCCTGCTCTGGTGACTGGGAGTTTCTAAGCCGCTATGACACGACCGCGACGGCCTTTAACCGTGAGGTCTGGACATACGCCGCCGCCTCCCAGCCATAAGCTGAGAAGCGACGTGTTGACGGATACGTCATCCGGTCATAGCGGGGTTAGAAAGCCCCAAGCCATCCAAAATGGACAACCTGATTTATTGATAGCGGTTATTGGAAAGATGTGCAATCCGAGTTAGTTATTAACCTCACCTGCATTCTTTTTACCTTCCGCAGCTTTACGCAAAAGGAGCGCTATACGCTTTGCAAGTTCAAAGCGTTCAAAATGGCTTATTTCATTCAAATCATTCCGTAGATTTACGTCAATTTTCTCAGACTTACTCATGCCCATACATCTTATAAGGCACTCTAAAGCTCTTAATTTGTCATACATTCTGATTTTATACTGTGAAACTTTGAGGACAGTTTCCCCTGCATTTCCTTCCATCTTCTGAGGTGATACCTCAATAATATCCAGATTAGAAAGTGCAGCGGCCTGCCCCCGCGTACATTTCGTTAGATCAAACCGCACCACACCAGTTTCAGGACAGATGTAAAGAAAATCAAAAATATTGGAAAAAGCCAATGAGATGATTTCCTGTATAACACGTTCCTGTGTCACCTCAAATTGTTCCAGCACTGGCTTTTGGAGTGCGACTAAGTATTTTTGGATGTCAGGTTTTGTCAGGTTCTCATTACCTATGGATCTAGCCGAGCGTTCACTGTATCCAGCACGTATAGCAGCCTGTGTGGCATTGAAATCAACAAGATATTCTCGGCAGAAAGCTTGCTGCTTAGCCGAAAGCTTTCCGGCATGATGATCAAGCACTTTCTTGCACTCCGCATTTTGGATTTACCTTAAACCCCTCAAAACCCAGCCCAGCCTGACAGAGTGCCTTTGTCACCTGGTCCTTGTAATTCTCTACCACCCTTTGCATATGAAATTGGTTTGGGCAAAAGATATATCCATTTTCATAAAACAGGGATTGGATCCAAGATTTGTAAACCCCATCGCCTAAATCTTTTTTCACCAAGTTGTGCCAGTGCGGCAGTGGAGCGTGCGTATCAGCACGCGGAGCGGAGCTGCCGCCTGTTTCATTAGTTTTATTTATTATATTTGTTATGTTTGTGCCTGCGGTGGTGTTTACCTGACTATCCACTACCGTGTTTGCTTCTGTACTTGTAAGTGTATCTGCCTTAACATTGAAAGACTGAATTTTGTTGTAATCACAGAGAGTTATGATAAGGAAGCCTGTATCCACGGATGTAATCACGTGCCCTGCCACTTCTGCATTCTTTATAAAACGCCGCACCCTACCAACTGACCAATTAAATATCTCGGCCAGTTTTCGGTATGTGGTCGGAAAATCACCGCGCTTAATGGTGATAATGTGGCCTTTATAATTAGTTTGGTGATCCTTAAATGCAGCCTGCGATAAAAGATAATGCCATGCACCGTAACTACACATTTTGTCGTCTGGGCGCAAAAAAATATTAGCGATCCCCCTGTCAGAAACAAATTTTCCTTTAATTGGTAAAGTCATACTGAGCAATCCTTATTTTTGATCAATTTTTCTAAGGGATTGTAGACCGGCAGCGGGTTTGTAATCCGGCAGACTGGCTTTCCAGCGTGCATCGGCTTCATCGGTGATATATGTGAGTCTGCCAACCTTTATGGCCTCAATTTCACCTGCGTTGATTTTTTTGTAGCCCGTTGTATAGCCAAAACCATTATCCTCGCACCATTGGCGAAAACGTTTCATTCCTTGCGTCATGTCTTTCTCCTTCGATTTGGTTTATTTACGCTCCGTCACGCTTTGGTGAACCTTTGTGAGCGTTATGATTCGATATTGAAGGAAAATGAACGGTATAGCAGGGGAAGAAAAAGTCAGAAAAAGATACTGTTTCGGACTTATTTTTCTAAAATCTTGAATTTCTTGTTAAGTTTTTTAACGGATTCTTTTGCATCTTTTAAAATTGAAGCATTTTCACCTATTTCTGGGTCATACACCCCTATCAGATCATAAAATGCTGTCACGTAATTTATGAAATTAGAATTTTCAGAAGATGTGGGCATTTCATAAAAACATCTATGATAGGAATAAGCGATAGCATCTACGGCACAACGCCTGTTTTGTACGGCGCCATTGCCACCTCTATACCTGTAGAAGAAATCCTCATACTTCTCAGATTCCTCCAATACAGGTAAGAGGTGTTCTGTAATATACTCAAGTCTGGCGAGCATATTTCCGGCCTCTTTATTTGTGGATTGCTCACAAAAAATTGCCTCGATATAAGGGCGACAACATGGATCAATATCTTTTAAAACATCCTGCAAATCTGAGAGAATAGGTTTAAGTGATTTGACAGTTTTTTTATGTTCCTTTCCCAGCTTTTTCTTAAGCGGCGGTAATAAGCCACCCATTATCATCGCTATTTTGCAGACTATAAAAAACTCGTCTTCAAACTGCGCTTTCATATCATTATCACCGTTGGCTATCTGCTGATAAGAAATGGCATCACCAATTTGACTATTCAGAAAACCAAGATTATTCAAGACCGACAAAATTGCATAACTGTTGTTATCGGGCAAATTCCAATACCCCAATATTCGTTTCTGTAAATTATACTGTGTAAAGTCTGTAACTCTGCCTTTAACCGGTATGGGCTTGTACATTGTCCTATTTCCCAAAATTTGCCCTTATTACCTGCCCCTGTCTCGATGCAGCATCAAGATAATCAGCCCATTCCTGCAACATGGCACGCCGCTTATCCATATGGCGGCAACGGTCATAGGCAGCCCCATTTGCCCCTGTAGGCTTATGAGCAAGCTGCGCTTCGATAATATCAGGATCATATTCCAGTTTCTCGCGGATGGCTGTACGAGCCATAGCGCGAAAACCATGTGCAGTCATGCGCCCCTTAAAACCTAATGCCCAAAGAGCCTTGGCTACAGTTTCCTTGTTCATGTGGTTTAGCGGCCGAACTGTACTTGGAAAAATCCAAGGCGTATTCAGCATACTTGTTTCCTCATGCTGATCTTTTAGCACCTGAATTGCCTGATCACTTAATGGCACTATATGTTTTTCCCGCCCTTTCATGCGCTCTGCCGGTATAATCCACTCTTTTGCATCCCAATCTATTTCCTCCCACCGCGCCATGATAATTTCTGATGGACGTAGAAACATGAGCATTGAAAACTGGATAGCACGGCGCGTACGAGCAAACAGACGCGCATCATTTCTTTCCAGTGCCCTTAATAATTCTGGAATTTCCTTTGGCTCAAGTGCCGCAAAATGTTTTGTTTTCTTTGACTGCAGAGCACCTTTAAGGGCAACAGACGGATCATGCTTGCATCGGCTTGTCTGCATACCATAACGAAAAATCTGGCCGCAAACCTGCCGCGCACGTGCTGCAATATCAAGTGCTCCACGCTTTTCAATCTTGCGCAAAACATCAAGCAATTCAGGGGCATCTATATTGGCAATAGGACGATTTCCGATATAGGGGAATACATCTCTTTTAAGGCGGCGTAAGACATTATTGGCGTGATTATCGCTCCACCCCCCTACTTGTTTTTCGTGCCATTCCAGTGCCACCGCCTTAAACGTGTTTTCAGCATTACGGATTAAACCTTGCCTTACCTCTCGCCTTGCTTGCGCAGGATCTATATCTTTGGCCAGTAGTTTTTTGATCTCCATTCTCTGTTCACGAGCATCTGCAAGTGAAACAACAGGATAAGCACCAAGTGAAAGCCTCCGTTCTTTACCAAGATAGCGGTATTTTATGCGCCATAGCTTGCTGCCGGTGGGCAAGACCTCAAGATAAAGCCCACCGCCATCAAACAACTTATAGGCCTTACCGCTAAAATCTTCATGCGGTTTATTAGGATTAATACATGGCTTGGCATTTTTGCAATTTATGTCTGACAGGCTCATCTTGCCCCCATTATTTCCAACTTGCCCCCATACCTTGCCCCCAAAAACCACGAGTGTAAATATGTATATCGGTGCAAAAGTGAGCACAGATGAAACAAAACCCCTTAAAACACAAGGGGTAAGCGCTTACAGATGAAGATAGATGATTGTGGATAAATTAGATAATGGAGGCACGGACCGGAGTCGAACCGGTGTACACGGATTTGCAATCCGCTGCATAACCACTCTGCCACCGCGCCTTAGTCTTAATCGGTTTTATAGAGTGCCGGATATCATTAGACTTTTGTGCCCCTATTCGTCAAGCTTGCATTTTTGGTTTTTGCTTAATACTTCCTCTAGCCATTGTAAGCAAAGCGCTGTATATTTGCAAAAAAACAATTCCAGAGAATTAACATGACAGATTTTGCACAGGCTCGCAGGCATATGGTAGATTCCCAAATACGGACCATGGGCGTCATTGATGAGCGTATAATTGAAGCTTTTACCCAAATACCACGGGAAATTTTCATTTCCGAATCCTTGCAACATATTGCTTGTATAGATGAAGATCTAGAATATGCTGACCGACATTTTTTAATGGAGCCAAGTGTGCATGCCCGCCTTCTGGATGCTGCTTCTATAACCAAAAATGACCTCGTTCTTGATGTTGGCTGCGGTTCTGGATATAGCACATCAATTTTATCAAACCTTGCAGCGACTGTTGTTGCGTTAGATAATAATGAGAAATTATTTACTCAGGCGCTAAAGAACTGGAAAAATCTTGGGCTTTGCAATGTAGTTCCCGAGCAAGGTTCTTTGAAAGAGGGTGTAGAGAAACATGCACCTTATGATGTTATTATTATAAATGGTTCAATAAAAAATATTCCTGATTGTTTCTTTGCACAATTAGCTAATAATGGAAAAATTCTGGCAGTTATCAAAGATGATCAAGCGCCTCTTGGAACAGCCAGCTTAATTCAAAAATGTGCGAATGGTGAGATATCTTGTATTGAGCTATTTGATGCGGGAACCAAGTCGCTAAAAGAATTTAGCAAAAAGCCAGAATTTTCTTTTTAAATCACTAAAAATACTTTTGGTTACATAAATATGTGGATATGCTACATCTAATTGTATAGCAAAGCTTTGACAAAGCTGGCAGAATATAACAGACTTAAACCTACTCTTGGTCTTGGATTCTCTTGAGGCCGTTCACAATGTTATAACCTTTAAACCTGCTTCCTGGTGGATTTATGGCCGAAAACGCAGAAGAAAACGAAGAAGAACCATCCATCGAAGAGATTCTTGACTCTATTCGTCAGATTATTGCTGATGAGGATGACGACGAAGAGCGTGAGGCTGTTGGTGACTTTGATGACGACGAAGCCATTGAAGAGCCGGAGTTAGAGCCGGAACCCGAGGAGATGGTTGTTCCAGTTTCAGAGCCGGAGCTCACTCCAGAGCCGGAACCGGAACCTGCAGAAGAAATTGTAGACCTGACAGAAAAAGTAGAAGAAGACTCTTCTATGGAAATTGATATGGTTGACCTTGATGATGAGCTCGAAGATGACCTTGATGAAGATGATGATAGCGAAGATGATAAGTTACTAACAGAAAAAGCCGAACATGCTGCTGTCGATGCTATTTCGCAACTTGCAAAGAAAACTGCTGTTGAATATAATGGCATTACACTTGAGGAAATAGTCAGAAGCGAGATCAAACCTATGCTTCGTGATTGGCTTGATAAAAACTTGCCAAGCTTAATTGAACGACTTGTACAAGAAGAATTAGAGCGTGTTTCGAAGCGTGTTCTCGACGAATAGCTCCGTTTCCTTATACTTTTTTAGCCTTCACCGCATTTGTATTTTTTGCCAAAGCCATTCCTAATATGAACCATAAAACTCTTGTATAAAGCACTTCATGCAATAATGATATGAATGCGAAAGCTATGAGAAAAGCGAAAGCTGCCAGTCTAAAGTTACGGTTTTCAGGTAATGAAAGTTTTTTACTTCCCGCTCCCCACAGGCAAGCACAAAAAAAGGCAAAAAATGTTACTAGCCCTAATGGTCCTGTTTCAACAAAAAGCCAAAGGGGCGTACAATCAATTACGTCTATATACTCCCCTCTCTTTTTAATTTGAAACGGCTTGTATGTGCCTAGCCCAGAGCCTAAGAGAGAATATCCAGTGGCCGCATATAGATCCAAACCATCCTCAAGGGCAAAAAGGCGTTTTTCATCGCCGATATACATCTTTTGCCCTTCTTGGCTTTGCTCAGAAACCAATTCAGAAAAATGCTTATATTGGTCTTGGCCCTGCGGAGACTGAATATCTAAAATATTAATAGAGATAAAGGCTACACAACCTCCAAAAACCAGAAGCATGATCCTCCATTTCAATGTAAACCCTGTTTTGGTTATTGCTAAAACAACCAATAAGATTGAAAATAGTATCCAACCTGTTCTTGATGCATTGTAAACGAAAAAAATTGGTAATAAGGATAAGTATATACTGTAAATGTAAAATCCACCTTCCCTCTTTCCATCTTCCTCTTTGTAGAAAAATATCAAGAACATCATTACCAGAACTGCAAAAACCATTAAGACATTTCGATTTCCGAGAAATCCGCTCCATGGGTTTACAGCCAATGTAAAAAGAAAGCCTGTATATTTGTGCAGTATTGTAAAAAGGAAGGATAATATAATAATCGCCACAAAAAAGCCTGACATGGCCAATGTACTTTGCTCATGAAGCTTTCTTACATTTCCTGAATTCGTTGCAATCCATCCCCCAAGCAAGAAATAAGCAACTAAAACAAAAAAACCAATATACTTATTGATTAATGCCCAATTAGAAATATAACCATTGATATAGATTCCGCGCATTAAAGAAAGACTCATAACGACTGAAAGAGCAGCTAGCCACCACAAGATATATGGTACATCCCAAGCAGGCCAATATCTTTTACGTATTAAAATAGCCTGCAAAACGTAAAGCCCCATGAATGGCAAGAAAATATCTGCGAGATTAAGTCTTACGCCTAAATAATCTCCATGCGCATATAATGAAGTTTGCACTTGAAGCGCTATTACAAAAAAAATTGCAAAATATTCCGTTTTAAAACTCAGGCCACTTTCTTTTTGCTTTGGATCATGAGGCATAGGACTTCCGGCGCGGTAAGGCCGTCCCCAGATAAGATTTATAATCGGCCGTAAGGAGATAAGGCAAGCCGACAATAAATGGGGCAAATAGAGTTAGAAGGCCTACTTGAATAGATAGTAAAAACGCACTTTCGATAGAAAATCCGATTAAACCAAGACCATAAATAAAAGCCCCTTCTCTGAGTCCCCAACCGCCAAAACTGACTGGCAAACTTGCTACTAGAGCTAAAATTGGCATGAGCGCAAAAAATTCAATAGTCTGGGTGTGCCCCCCATCAATGCCCAATGAGAGTATGTAGACGGCTGTGATATAACACAGTTGAGCAACCAAGCTTTGCACACCAACATACCCCCAAAAACGTCTTTGCCCCTTTAATTTGCGTAAAGAAACTGCGAACCTTGCTAATTTTCGATTAGATACAATTAATTTTTCCAATCCTCCCGAAGCCACGATCGCAAAACAGACTAAAATGAACAAAGATAAGCAGACAGTTGATAATGCCAACGTTATCAATAATTTTTGGTCCAACACGCCGAATAAGAAAGGTAAACCAATGATACTCAGAGAGACAAGCGTGAGAAACGTCATGAAACGATCTAAAACAGTTGCAAAAATAGTCTGGCCTATTGAAAAACCATGCCTGAGAGCTAGCGCCGACTTGGCCAGAATTCCACCAACCGAGGTAATAAACAACACATTCGCAAAATAGCCCGCAATATTCATAAACAAGCTGATATTAAAAGAAGTTCTTACACGTCCTGAATTCAGAATAAAATGCCAACGCAACCCAAGAAATAAAATCTGAAGCACAATTAGCGCTATCGCGCCTGCTAAATAGAGGGGGTTAAAGCCAATTGTGGTACTAACCAGTACATCAATATCCATATGCATTAGCAAAATCAATAAGATTGAAAAACTAATAACTATGCGAAAAATGTAATTAAATGACATTTATTTTATTCTGCTGATTTTAACTACGGTGAGTATCAATGATGCATATATATTTTACAAGATTGCTTCACGATTAATCAACAAAGATAAGTATTAATAAACGCCTATGAGGGATTTATATACAACTTTAGGAAAAAGAAGGTGATCTTTAAGATTCTTCGGGTTATAATAGATACTGAAGTTTAATTCTATCCCATTCGGGCCATTTGTGTATTTTCATAAAAATTACTGAGGTTTGTTGACCTATGTCCTATACATTAAATTTTATATCAATCAAAAAATCTTTTAATTTAATGCTTTTCTTGGTGGCTGTTCTTGTATTCATGCCACATATACATGTAAAAGCAGAGGAAAATGCAGTTATTGATATACTTCCTGCCGCAAATTCTGGTCAGGATATGGCCCCTAGTGAAGAAACCGTAACACACCAGCCATTAAGACTAACTCCGGATAAATCTGAATTGATACGATTAGATGAAGAAGCTGGTAGTGTTATTCTTGGAAACCCTGAACATGCAACAATCTTGGCTGAATCAGCTACGTTACTCGTTGTAGTTCCTAAAAAACCCGGCGCAACATATTTTACAATTTTGAGCAAAGACGGGTCTATCGTCATGCAAAGACATGTCATTGTGGGGAGTCCTAAAGAAAATTATGTTCGAGTACGTAAATCCTGTATTGGAACTAAAGCGGCTGCTGATGATTCTTGCAATGATACAAATGTCTATTATTGCCCAGATATGTGCCATAATATTGATCAACCTACCGAGCAAGAAGCCTCTCAAAACAATGAAAATAAAGATGATAATTCCAAAAACGACGACTCTAATTCATCTTATTCACAAGCACCTGGTGAACCGGATGAATAAGTCTTTGATCTAAACTGAAAAGACGTTAGATTGGGTTTGTTTGAATACATAAGGGCAATGACTATGAAAAAAACGACATATATGGTTTTGTTGGCGAGTTTGACTTTACCTCTAGCGGGATGCCAGACCACTCAAAATGCAAACAAAGAAAGCGGCAAAGCCGTTGCCTTAAGCCCAGCCGAAGAAGCTTTTGAACAAGCAGCCATTAAGAGTGGTATCAGCAATACATCCCTTGTAATGCTCGAGAAAAAATACAAGCGCGACAGCCAGAATGCCTCCGCTGCACTTGCCTATGCAAAAGGCCTTAGACAAGCTAATTATTTGAATCGTGCGTCCCTAATTTTGAAGCCTTTTGCCAATAATAACGCTCCTAAAGAGGGTATTTTAACAGAAATGTCCATGATCGAGCTAGCTATGGGTAATTATACTACCGCAGAAAATTATTCTCAAAAAGCTATCGTGCAAAATCCGCAAGACTACCTAGCCTACCAAAACCTTGGGATTGCTCTGGATGCCAAAGAAATGCACCCTGAAGCTGAACGCGCCTTCCGTAAAGGTTTAGAGCATTGGAAAGGCGACCCTACGACAATTATGAATAATTTGGCGCTAAACCTTGCTACACAAGGTTTTATTGATGAAGCCATAGAAGTTTTGGAGCGCGCACAGGCCCTTTCTCCTGATCGTATAGAAATTGAGCGGAATTTGCGTATTATCCGCACGCTGAACGAGCGTTAACGCCGTCCTCTATACAAATTGACTTATTTTCCTAATACCGTCATAATATTACCCATAATGATATAATAATGGGTGATTTTAGTGCAGAATGAATTCCATAAAAAAGGTAATTTCTTATCAGATGCCATACAGGTTAATCTGAACGGCCCTATTTCAAGTCTTGACGCGGTCATTAACAATGAAGTTGGCAAAGATGGCAAGACGGAGTGGGAAAGATTGCTCGGTGAGCCTGTTGACTTTACTTTAGAATTAGAAACTACAGGCAAAATTTATAAAGAGTTTAAACGCGGCCTTTCTAAATATACATCTGACTTGATGCGATCATCTCCTGACAACCCCGTTGAAATACCTATAGATGATATAATGATTTCAGCATTTGAAAAACATGCTCCTAATTTTGTTCAAGCCTTAGAAAAATCATTAGAGTCCAGTGCTACAGAAGCAGAACTAAAATCAGAACTTGCGGGGCAACTAGTTCAAATTATACAGCCTAATGTCATGTTTAATGGAGCCGCATTAAGAGTTGGAGATCTTGTTATTGTTATTCCTCCGCCGGAAGCAACTCCAGAATTCAGAGCCAGTCAAATGATGGGAATATCTCTTCATGAGTTGCCGCCCCATGACCAAATGGGTACATCAAAAGACTGGCAAGCTACGGATACGCTTCATGAACTAGAACACCTAACGGATCAAAGATATAATGAATTTGAACATGCTCCAAATAATATCCTTGAGATTGGTAGAAATATTCAAGAAATAGATTCAGTCTATTCCAGTATAGAGCTTGTAAAGCCTTTTGCTTCTTCAGGTTTTACTGATTACTACATGGATGCACGAACCATTGGTACGCATTATAAACTTGTTATGAGCCTAGATAGCTCATCAACACATGGTATTAAAGATGCTATGATGCACCATGCCGTATCTAATCCGATAGAAAACCTTGATAATATTCGTGCCGGCACTTATTCCCTTGATGACTACACGGATGATCAAAAAAGCCTTGCCAGAAAAATACGTGAAGAGCTTGGCGTTCATGATGATAGTTTTGTTATTCCAGCTAATCGTCTATCGCTAAAAGAAGTAACTGACGCCGTTATATCGATGGTAGAAGAAGCAGAGAGTTCTTCCCTTTGTTGGAAATGTCTGAATGATGAGGAATTGCAACTTGCCAAGGATTTTCTAAAATCTGTTGATGATGCCGGCTTCACGGAAATGTGGAATGCGCCTGAGGCACAAGTTAGGCCTGCAGTATATAAAGCTGATCCTGATAACCCACTCATTCCTGTATCTGGAAAACCTATTGCCTTTTAAAGGTTAAGTTATTTTACCAGCCAGATTCTCTACATATTAGAGGCTGTAATACCTGCAGGCCCCAGAATAATTATAAACAGTGCGGGCAGGAAGAATAAAATCATCGGCACAGTCAGTTTCGGCGGTAAAGAAGCAGCTTTACGTTCTGCTTCGGCCATACGCATATCCCGTAATTCATCAGCCATAACACGCATCGCCTGAGATACGGATGTACCATATTGCTCCGCCTGAATAAGGGCTGTGGCGAAGGTCTTCCCTGCTCCGCTACCCACACGTCTTGCAAAATCCTGTAAGGCTTGTCTACGGTCATTAAGCATAGCCATCTCGGCGCTTAATATACCAAGTTCTTCGGCTAGTGTTTCAGAATGCTCCGAAATCTCGCTGGCGACACGCTCAATCGCTTGTTCCAGACCAATACCACCTTGCACACAAATCAGCATCATATCCAATGAGTCAGGAAAACTGAGGTTCAGCTCTTGCTGGCGTTTTAGAATCATATTTTTAACCAGCACATCGGGCAATTTAAAGCCCACAAGAGCGCTTACAATCACGACGAGGATTTTGGTCAAAGCCGAGATTTCATTCTCTTGAGAAGCGGCCGAGAGGAAAAGAAAGGCTAATCCGATAAACACCAAAGGCAGTACAGCTCTAATTATCAGAAACTTAATATGCGCCTTGGGATTACGAATACCCGCTTGCAGCATTTTATCACGAGCACGTTCGCCCATTTTACCAGCTAAGCTCTGGAATTTGTAGTAAAGCGCCATATTATCACGGGCAGAAACCTTTTCTTCCTTGATCACTTTTTGACCTTCACGCGCTTGTTGCATAAGGTCTTTACGACGCTTTTCAATAATAGATTTATAACGCTCTTTTTGGTCGGTTTTTTGTAAGTATGGGTAGGCTAAAGCAGCAAATGAAAGGGCTGCGCCCAATGAAGCTACAATTGTTAAAAGCATTGAATCTTCCATATTGCTTCTACCTTCCATTAAATCTTGAAGTTAATCATTTGTTTCATAACGAACACACCAAAACCCATTGAACAAATAGCTCCTGTAAGCAGCGTATTACCAAATTCATCTTCGAATAGTGGATCAAGATAACCTGGACTAACCGCCCACAAACCCAGTGCTACAAATGGCGGCAGGGCACCAATAATAGATGCAGAAGCAATGGCCTCGGATGACAATGCCATGATCTTTCTTTTTAACCTAAATCTTGCCCGAATCACACTGGCCAAATTAGTAAGAATCTCTGAAAGACTAGATCCAGTCTGAGCTTGAATGGCCAAGCCAGTGGCAAACATTTGCATTTCAGGAATCGGCATACGTAGCGTTCCTTCCACAGCAGCCTCATGCAAAGGAATACCTATTTTTTGCTTGTCATAAATGATAGACATTTCTTCTCCTACAGGCCCATCAAATTCACGGCTGATCATAGACACGGCTTCAGAGACCGGCATACCTGCTTTTAATAACCGTACCATCGCCTCCAAGGCATCGGCAAATTCCGATAAAAAGTTTTTCTGACGGCGCTGGATGAGTTTTTTGAGAATAAAACGTGGAATACCAAAAAGACCTGTAAAGCCTAGTAATATAGTTACTAGCGGGGACATCTCCATTTTGTAGGCAATCCCAAGACATACCAAACAGAGCACTACAGAACCTATCCAGAAATACTTAACAGAGAGGTTTAAGCCAGCTTGTTGCATTTTCAAGGCAATGGTAATTTTGCCAGATTCTTTTTGCTCTTCCTGTTTTGATTTTTTCAGGTTTTTGGCAATTTCAGCTCGTCGTTTATTTTGAACATCTGTTTCATTAACTTTGCTTTCACCAACTGCATTTCCGCGGATAAGATCGATTTTTTGTTGCTTTTTATCACTGCCGGAATTTGTAATCACAAGCAAAACCACGCCGATAATGACGAAGACAATAAACGCAATAATGACGATCTGGAGTGTTGTCATAGATATTTCTACCCGTAGGCCTCCTCCATCGCATTCATGACCATATCAGCCACGCCATATTGACGGGCATTATCAAAGAATTTTGGTCTTAGACCTGATGATTTTTGGCGGGTTATCAGTTTACCGTTTTCATCTTCGCCCTGAATCTCCAGTGAGAATAAATCCTGCATTGTAACAACTTCACCCTCCATCCCTGTGATTTCAGAGACGTGTGTTGTCTTACGGGAACCATCCCTTAGGCGCTGCACCTGAATAATAACGTTCACCGCAGAGGCAATCTGTTCTCGCACGGCCTTTTGCGGCAGGTTTAGACCGCCCATCGCGATCATGTTTTCCATACGGGAAATGGCTTCACGCGGGTTGTTGGCGTGAACAGTGCCCATAGAACCATCGTGACCAGTATTCATAGCCTGAAGCAAGTCAAAGGCTTCAGGGCCACGAACCTCACCAACGATGATACGTTCAGGGCGCATACGAAGACAGTTTTTAACCAAATCACGCATTGTAATTTCCCCGACCCCTTCTAGGTTAGGCGGACGTGTTTCAAGACGCACGACGTGCGGCTGCTGAAGCTGTAGCTCACAAGCGTCCTCACAGGTAATAATACGCTCTCCGGCCTCAATATAACGCGTTAGACAGTTCAACATCGTCGTCTTACCAGAACCCGTACCGCCGGAAACCAGGACATTCACGCGGCATCTGCCGATCGCCATAATCAGCTTGGCACAAGAAGGCGTCATAGAACCGAAACCAAGGAGCGTTTCAAGCGTTAACTTGTCCTTTTTGAACTTACGAATGGTCATGCAGGCGCCATCTACGGCCAAAGGTGGAATAATAACATTCACACGAGAGCCATCTGCCAAACGCGCATCACAAATCGGTGAGGCTTCATCCACGCGGCGACCAATCGCGCCCACAATACGCTGACATATTGTGACTAGGTGTTGGTTATCTCGAAAATTGACTTTTGTGCGCTCAATCTTACCGCCAACCTCAATATAAGTAGTTTCCGGACCGTTGATCATAATATCGGCGATGTCATCGCGCTCCAGTAATTCCTCCAGAGGACCAAAACCGAGCATATCATCGGCACATTCCTTGGCAATTTTTTGGAGCTCTGTTGGTGTTAAATCTAGATTTCGGAAACGTGAAATTTCTTCCACCGCCGAGTAAACCTCTTCACGAGCAGCTTTGGAATCCATACGTGCCAGAGCCTTAAGATCAATACCGTCTCTAAGGTCCAGCCAAATACGATTACGGCATCTCTGAAGCCTTAAATCGGCAATAGAATCGCTTGTCGTGGGCGCATCTTCCTCTTCTTCATGCATACCCTCAAGTATGTCATCGTCCATATCTTTTAAGGGTTTTTTATCCTCATCATCTTCAGAAGGAGGTACCTCATCAGAAACCTGTTCAGCAACTGCTTTTTCAACATTTTCTGAAGTTTCCAGCGCGTCATCCAGCCCATCAAGGACGTTTTCGATATCATCAAGTTGTGGCGCAGCATTATCAGCATCAGTTTTCTGTTCAGGCTTTTCTTTTGCCTCAAGAACGGACTGCTCTTGTGATTTGGATTTTTGCTTTTCTTTGTTGTCTTCAGCCTCTACTGCTTCAACGGCCTTCTTCTTAGCCGGTGCTGGCTTTTCATTAGATGCTGATTGTTTTTTCCCAAACATTTATTTCTAGGCCCTGAATTTTAAAAGTAAAAGAACGCAAAGAATTGGATTACTTTTTTATTATCCAGACCTATTTTGACGTGAATTTGGTTAAAAAACCCCCAATAATTCCAGAATTTTTTCCAGAATTTTCGTTTATTTCATCATTTGCAGATAAAAATTTGGAAATCAGAGGGTTAATTTGAGCTTCAATCATGGAAACACCCTCTTTATCAGATAAAATCCCTTTGGTTTCACTCTCATTTTTAAGAAAGACACTAGGTAAAAATGGAATATGCGCAGAAACACTAAACTCCAGAGCATCTTCAATATCACTGGAAGATACTTCATTGACCTTTGATAAATTTTGCATGTTGACGACGAGTGAAATAGAGTCTTTATCTCCACCTCTTACTTCGGATATTTCCTTGATTAAACTGCGTGAAAGTCGTAGAGAAGTAATTGTTGGCGTCGTTACAAGAATTGTTTGCTTCGCACGCGAAATCACACGACGCTTTAAGGTTGCCTCAGCCTCAGATAAGTCAACTATCACAACTGGAAACTTAACCATTAAGGCATCAAGAATAGATTCAAATTGCTCTGCCGTAATACTTGCATCAAGGTTAGCATCACTCCCTCCGGCTATAGCCGTTAACTTTTCACTTGCGTGATGTAAAATACGATTAAAGGTTTCCTCATTGTTACTTTCAACTGTGCGCGCCAATTCACTGAGACTTGTGGCAGGATCAAAACCAAGCCCTACGCCGAGTGAAGATGCGCCACCTGCTGCGTCCAGAATAATTGTCTTTTGGCCAAGCTTTTCAGTTGCCGCCCATGCGCCTAATTGAGCCAGTGAGGATGTACCCACACCACCTTTAGCGCCCAGAAAAGCAATTAGTACGCTACCACTAACCCCTAATTTATTTATAAGGGTTTTAGCGACAACTTCGGACATGACATCAGGTTTAATCGGTTTAACCAGATAATCACTTACGCCCATCTCGATAAGCTGGCGATAAAGATAAACATCATTAACCGGACCAATTATTATGGCGGAGGTATTCTCATCACAGAATTCAGATAATTCGCCTAGTTTTTCGATAAAGCTATCACCGACATCCTCTGTTTGAATTATAATGAGTTCCGGAGATGTTCCGGCGCTTCGATAATATTCTATTGCGGCGTCAACATCACCCTCGTGGCAAGCAACATCCACGCGCGAGTAACGCCAATCTTCTTTCAGAGTTTCAGCAGATTTCAGAGTGTCTTCGTCTTTTGAAAAAACAGTGACTGACGCACCCGGAAGCAAAATATCAGTTGATTGCGGCTCTGTTTCACTCATTGTATTATATTCATTCCCAATTGATTTTGTGGACGGGATGCCCCCAAATTATACGCAAAGCCTATCATTCAAGCCTTAAAAATGTCCTAATATTTAGAATACTCGAACACTATTATTCAGCGGATGCTTGATACCCATCAAGTGGTTCATTGCGAACACCTGAACGATACGCATCAACTATGTTACTAGCCGAGCGCCCCTCTGTTTTAGGATCTGTATTTTTCTGCCCCATAAGATCTTTGGGACGTGCAATTTGTTTGGCTATCATCATTTTAACCGAACATCCCATTTTGTAGTCAGGGTCTTGGCTAACATCACGATTTTCCAATCCCGGCATAGAATTACAGCCATCGGGTTTATGTGCCGTCATGTATTCATAAGACACCATGAATTGTGAATTATCGCCTTGCGCATTTACAGGTAGAATTCTTGGACTCATGCTACCTACACCGTAGTCCCTGAGGCTAGAAGCAAAGTCAGAGGCTTTCTCAGAGGCTTTCATTGCCGTATTACGATAAGATTTTGGATCGTAGGTAACAATCACATCCATATCAGAAACACCATATTTTGCATGATGGCGAGCTATATAAGCCAAATAATCTTCCGAGACTTCGGCTGTTAGCATTTCCTCGTGATATACGCCCTCTTGCAGACGTATTTTGTTTTCTGTGATTGTGCCCGGCTCATGCAGATTACATCCACTCAAACCAATCAAAGCCAGCACGGACAGGCTTAAGGCAAATTTATATTTCTTGGAAGAAAACTTAAATAATTTCATCATAGTGCCCCTTAGTAATATCTTTTCCTAGTCCAGCAAATATCCATATGGTCCAGAAGATGCCGCAAATAATTCTTCATCAGTATCTCCGAACATTCTGCGGATATTAACCGCGAATATCTCGGCCATTTTCTTATTTTCTTTCTTTTTGTCTTTTTCTGCGACTTCATCATCTGCATAAGACTCAACAAGATAGCCTGTAACAATAACAACAAGCTCTGTCTCGTCACGTCGGAAACTATCGGAAGACATAAGATCGCCCAATACCGGTGTATCCTTGATACCAGGCAGGCCTCTTAACCCTTCAGTAGCTTCTGACTGAAGCAAGCCTGCAATCATCAAACTACCACCACTAGGCAATTCTACGGTTGTTTCTGCGCGGCGAATATCCAAACCTGGAACCGTCAAATCAGCCAATACAACAGCATTTGTATTGTCTAGTGATGACACTTCTGTGTTCATTTGAAGATTAATGCGTTTTTCAGACAACACAACCGGTCTAAAATTGAGTGATACACCAAATTCACGAAATTCGATTGTAATATTTCCAAACTGGTCACGGCCTGTTGGAACAGGGAATTCACCGCCAGCCAAGAAACCTGCTTGTTGACCGGAAACGGCTGTTAGATTAGGTTCAGCCAATACATTCACAAGGTTTTCTTCTTCCAAAGCCTCAAGGAATAATCCAATTGTTCCAAATGGGCTTCGTTCTGTATTTAACAATAAGCCACCAACACCAATTGCATCCTCATTTAGTGTAAGACCTGCGCCGCCAGCCACAGATAATGCATTACCATTATTGATAGTGCTGGAAGGTGGCGTATTGCCAAATATAGTCGCGACAGCACCTTCATTGGGATCATTAATAGCAGTTTCAAGACCGAGCTCTTTCAATACGCTACGCTTCGCCTCCACTATTTTTACTTGAAGCATAACTTGCTGCTCACCACGAACTTCCATCAAATTGGAAATCATATAATCAATCGTTTTATCATTGAAACCTTGCAGTTCACTGACATAGTGACCAACAATATTAGAGATCTTCGATGCGGTTTCAGGATTCGAAACGGTTCCAGTCAATAATATTTGCCCGTTGATAGAATCGACTTTTACACCTTCATTGGGAAATAGTCTTTCCAACATACTCTGGATGGCCTGAATATCATATGTCACATGGATATCGATACGTTTTAGAACATCACCGGCAGAATCCAGAACAATAATATTTGTATCACCTATATTCAATCCGACAATATAAAGCTTATCCGATTGTACGGCCTGAACATCTATGATGTCAGGATCTGCAACCAAAACATCGGATACATTTCCGGATAGCTTCACAATATCTGCTTTGCCCAATGTAATCTTGAGTGGCGCCAGCGTTTTATGCGTTGCCCTTAATGATACCAGATCACCCTTAGCAGCAAGCGCATCCGGAACATAACCGCAAACAAGGCTTGTACCGCCTAACATAACGCTCAAAAACGCAATATTTAAAATTCTTTTGTTAAAACCCATAATCATGGTTCCATCTTTCAATATTGTTACTTCACTTAAAAAAACTGACTCGAGTAATAGACGCCCTTTTCACTTGAGCGCTTTTAGAAAACACAGGCATTAAAAACTTGCATCACGCACCGAAGTTCCGCTGATAATCTTTAGACCTCCTGAGTCGCTTCCCATTACAGGCATAGAAGAACTTTCCTTCTTATTACCCTTTTTAAGGCCCAAGATACGCAAGTATTCTTGTTGAATTTCATCACGGATATTTGTCAAACGCACATCCGTAATAACTGGCACGTCATCTTGATTGACGATTGTTTCATCACCGACAGCGCGCATTGCCAGAACGATTGATCCCATCTTATCCGCCAGCGCTATCTTCTCGGCATCACGAATGGGCACTGCCAAAGTAACAGTTTTACCAACCTCGACTTCGTCATCAAAGTCACGCTCTACCGTTTGGTCAATAGCTAGAACACGAACATTTTGTAAAATTGTTTCTGTTGCAAGCTTTTCGATATTTAGCTCAATCATCTTCTTGATTAATGGATCGTCATTCTTATCAGCTTTGATTTTTTCCTGATATGTCAAAATTACATCGACGTAACTGCCCGGGCCGATAAAACCTGCAACCATACTCTCAGGATTAACCTTAATGGAGATTGCGCGCTCGCCTACTCCTAGGCTGGCTGCTACGAAGTTACCTGTTTTGGCCTTTAGCATCGCATCGCGTTTTACCGGCTCGCCAGAATTAATATCACGTGCGAAACGACCATCAAGCACTTCATCAGCGCTTTGCTCTTCGTCATCTTGCAAAATAGCACCGCGGAACAACTGATCTTCGGGCCAGTCTTGCCACTTGAAATCACCATCTTTTGTTTCCACAGTTGATTTCAGATCTCTTGCGGCCACAAGTATCTTTACAGCCCCCTCAGAAGGCGCTGTGTTCGTTTTCCCACCAACTGTAACCTGTATCAGCACAGCAACCAGAACAGCTGCCAGAACAGCGCCACCAAGCACAATTAAAATATTTTTATTCATTTTCTTATGACCCTTTTATAAGGACTGCAAATAGATAAATTATGGATACTCAGAAAAGAAATTGACTGTTTTATAAACCCAAAATTATGAAAACCACCCATTATTCTAATTATATGGTATCGTTGTTTTCTTAATAATTTATAAAGCCTACGCCTCCCCCGTAGCCGGTAAAAAAGATGACAAAACAGAGGGACTAAAATAGCCCAAAATCATAAAAGCAATTCCCATGCCAAACGATATTGCTACGCCGTAAGGAACCTTGCTGGCACCACCTTGGACTTGCGCTACCCAACTCCCTTCAGCAGGCTCTGCAAAGGGTTTGCGTCGCTGTAGCACTAATGAAGCGATACCTAGAACACCGCCCATGACCGCCATATAAAAAATATAGACCGGTAAATCTTTTGCGCTGAACCACAAAGCGCAGACCGTTCCGAATTTTGAATCCGCAGCTCCAATCATGCCTAAACCAAACAAAGCAAAGGTAAACAGAAACATTAGACCCGCAGATAATAAGTGAGATCCCAGTGACGAAAACACGCTTTCAGCACCAGAGAATGTCACGGCTGAATAAGCCACAGCAAAGCTTACGCCCATATATGCGCTATAGGCATTGGGGATAGTCATGGTTTTTATATCGGACATTGCTGCTAGCACGCCAACTCCTAAACTTACAAAAATACACATCAGAAAAATAATCAGAACGATCATGACAATAACAATATAAACCATTTCTGTGGATAAATCGATAGAAAAACTTGACCTGCCCCACAACAGATTCGGCATTTTTTTCCGAGTCTCCTGAAGGAAACAAAAAGCCCGCTCGTATAAGCGGGCCTCCTGATATTCTTAGAAGAAGGGTAACTATTAACCCCCGGCTAGAGCAGCCTGTACTTGCTGGAACAATCCGTCAATATCGCCACCAACAAGGAATACTGTTGCAGCAATAGCAATTGAGATACCAGCAGCAATCAAACCATATTCGATAGCTGTTGCACCGTCTTCTTGTTTTACATATGCTTTAATCAAATCTAACATTTCTATCTCCTTTAAGAATTGATTTATCTTCGCTCCGGTTTAACCCTGACCTCAACTCTCATTGAAGTACCTAACCGATATATATAGAATAGCGTTCTTTGCTTAATAAAAGTTTAAAATATGCAGTAAATCGAAATATTTATACTGTTTATTTACTTATATAAAATTTTATATAAATTTTATTATTTGAAAAGCTTAAGATAAAACCCGCCTTTACTTCTTACATTAAGTAAAGGCGGGTTTTACTTCGAGATCTAGAAATATTAGCCTTTAATATGCAAGTTACTTAATTCACGGCTAATTGTTTCAAACACATCAATCAAGTCTTCCTGATCCGGCGCATCATGATAATAATCAGAAGACGTTGCACATTCTTCATAAAAATCTTTTGTGCTTTGTGGAACATTTGAGTAGAATGTTACTGTATAGATTATAACACCATCCTCTTTCAAATTATCACACACATCAATAAATCGATTATTCAAATCACCTGGCCCCAGATTATGATCAGCTGTCGGGCCATAGGTGCTATATTTATTATGCATTGTATTCTGACCATCAGTCATCATAACAATAGCTTTTCTCCAATACTGGTTTTCCCATTCCACACCTTCATCAAAAGGCAGACTTGGTGAAATTACACGGTAGCCCCAGACCATGCCGTAATTACCATAGGTATGACCACTCGCGACCATTGTATCGATAACATTCTTCTGCTCGGTCGGGCTAGTAGACAGCGGTAAAATAGGCGTTCTTGGGCAAATGTAATTTGGCTTTCTTTTTGGATTACCATAGTAATCCAAATCACATATAGGCGTGTCATCTTCATCACGACAGTAACGGTACATATCCCATGGGCCTTCGTGATCTGTTGTATCTGCTGGATAATCATGCGCAAGGACACAGCCAAACCAGTTTGTTGATGTATTGTAATAATCCGTATAGCTCAAATCATGCGGATTATTAACGAAAGCTTCGCCGTAGTAATCTCCATTGCGATCTTCACCTAACCCATATGGCCCAACATTGACCGAAGTACTATAAGGCACCAAGCCTATTTTAATGTAGTCACGGTCACGTGTCGCCATATCATCCAAAGATGACGGATCAGCCAGAGCCCCATCATCAGGATCAATACCATACATAATATACACAAAGTTAGAGGCTGCGTTACGCAGAGCACCAATATTATTATTGGTAGACATTGATCCCGTATTATCCATCACAAGAACAACCTCGATCCCTTGCACTTCGCGTACAACTGTGGTTTCTGCACTCACATCAATGAAATCAACGCCGATAACACGTAAGAACGTGGTTTCATAGCGGGCTGAACCACCCACACGAACCTCGTCTCCAACGACTTGTACGCTAGGCGTATATTCTATGCCTAGCTTTTCAGGTGGGTAGTTTGCATGAAAGAAATCCAAAACCCTCTGCTCGATCTCCGCCTCCTCTGTCGAAGCCGCTGCTCCGGCCAGAGCCGCGGCATCAAGGGCCTGCGCTAATCTTTGTTTAACCAGATAGGCTTGTGAATAGTCCAAAGACATACCCGCAACGCCGATCAGGACCGGTGCCATAATGCCGAACATAATTGCTATAGTCGCCGTTTTATCCCGAACAAACGTTCTTATTAGATTTTTTGTTTTTTCGATAATAAACATAACACACCACCTTTATTAAAAAACTTTATTATTCTCTACTCACAACCGGAGACCTTCTACCGCGGCTAAATGCAATTTCCTGCATGTCGAATGTGCTAATTATATGCCGCGCAAAAATCGGCTCATATTCAAATTCCACAGCAACCATCACAACACCTTCATTTGGGGTTTGAAGCATAGCAACAGATCCTATTGGGTCGGCAATAGGAGTCATATTGACTGTTTCGCGCCAGACGATTTCCGGCACGCCCATTTCATCGAAACGCATACTGATAACATCAACACCATACGCACTTGAATTCATTGGCTCGAAAGCAAGCCTTCCGGCCTCAATAGCCTCGGCAACGTCATTATCAGAAACAACATTATTACGTGCGATTAAATCTGCGACAACCTGCGAAGCTCTGACTGTCTTCTGATTGGCTAGAATACCGTTACCAACATCAAAAACACCGACAAATATAGCCAGCATAATTGGAAAAATCATAGCTGCTTCGGTAGCTGCAAGAGCCTCCCGCTCACACATCCATCGTTTTATAAGACTGTAAAAATAACTTTTAAGCACCTTGAAACTCATATGGTTCTGTTTGTAAAACAATTGTTGAAATAAATGTTGTGGCGCCATCTTCACCGTTTAAAAGCGGCCCCACTAGCGGTGTCATCATCTCGAAACGGTATGATGTACGAATTAGCATACGATCATTTGATCCGCCTGCATCAAATCCTTGGGATACCATTTCTCCATCCGCATTATAAACCGGCCCTGAAAAATCGTTGTAGCTGGCAAGGGGAATAACCTCGACGACGATATCTTCACAATTTACCAAAACGGTTGCGTAATTGCATAGCGCATCACGGAACATGGCTTCTCCTCCGTCTGCTTGCTGCAACTGACCCGTTCTTACCAAACGGGCAGCGGAGTCTGTTGCACCTTCCAATAAACTGGCCGATGTGTACATCAGTGATAATTCTATAATACCAAGAGAAAGCATCACGTAAGGAACAGCAAGCATTGCAAACTCAATTGCTGTCGAGCCCTCTTTTCTTTTATATAATTTTTTGCATAAACCAAACATTTCTAAACTTCCCACGATCCTGATAAATTTATTTTAATTTTTATCTATATTTAGTACGTATTTGTTCTTGTTTTTTGGCACAAAAAAAGCGGTTACCCGCTGCACCCCAAACCCAAAGGCCTGTTTGGAAATAAATTTCCTCGCAATTTTAATTTTACGTAATAAACAGTAAAGAAACTCTTAATTTAGCGTCCTGCTTTAACTTTTTCTCCCCAGGCCTCTACTAATATTGCCTGACGTTTTTCTATTTTTCTGAGACGAAAATCTGCTCTTTGATACATATATGCCGAGACCACACCAACAACCACCCAATCAAAAATATAGCCTAATGCTGCTGCGCCATATATTGTAATAATTGTCATGGGCGTTGTAATAATATCAAGGCTAATCTCATAATCATTGCCCATAGACCATAATTCAAACACGAAAGGCACACAGCCTGTAAAATTCAAGGCCGCAATGGTGGATACTCTAGCTCGCGTTGCAATTCCACTAGTGAATAAAGCTACAATGGTTGGCAACATACCAATAAATAATATCATTGATGTCGGCAAAAAGACCAAGCCGCCAATAATCACAAAGAGTAAAAACAGCGTACCCCTTACTCCAAGCCCCTTACCTTTCAGCTTCTTTTTAGCCAAAATTGCATCCTTTACGTTCAAATTTGAATCTCAGAATAATACACGCCCCCCTAAAAAACCGACAACGAACATGACCGAGACAATTGTCGCAATAATCCAAGCAAAGACCGCGGCAGTATCACGCCCCCTTTTAACACCAAAAGTTTTTTTATTAGCCATTTGCGCTTTTAATGAATGTTTTTCCTTCTCTAAAGCTGCATATTCACGCTTTACTATCGCAAAAGCTTTACTATCTCGTGCCAACACATTGGGATTACTCAATATTTCGTACATATCATATAAATCACCTTTCTCACTTGCTTTTGCTACAGATTTTGAAATACGCTCCCTAAGGCTTTTATTGTTAAACCGCTTGATCAAGCCGTCAATGCTTCCCATAAAAACTTTTGCTATGGCTGGATATAATTGCCCGTTTGCTTTTTGTATATTGGCCAAACAATGCAAGTTTCCAAAAATTTGTTCGTCTTTGTCATCAGATGCCACATCGTAAACAGCACGATCCACAACCGAGGAATCGACAACATAAAGATACGAAACGATATGGTTATCTAAAAATAATGATATTGCATTGCCCTTTGCGCTTAAATTCTCAAAACATCTCATCATGTCTTTTTTGGTTTTTACAATACGGCCTTTGAATTTTGGACTTAGGCAAATTGAGTCAGGGCACAGGGAATACATGCTTTTCTCTATCCCTGAGCCCAGTCTTTTTTGAGGCGTTTCAATACGAGCAATATCCAGAGATTTTATATTCTGTGTTGTTGTTATACGAGGGGTTTTAGTTTGCCTTAAAGCAAATAAAGCAAGAGTGTTTGTTAAAATTTCAATTGGGATTTCAATGCTTTTTTCTTGATACATTTGTGAAGCTATATAAGCCCCCAGCCCCTCTGGACAAAATGTTAGCCCCTTGTAATATACTGGAAAATCAGGAGCCAATGTCATTCTGATATTACTCATGAGAAAATCAATGTCGTTTTTTGCTCTTTTTTCACAGCGCACCAAGGCTTCACAATATTTCTCGTAAATATCTTTGCTGCCCAGTGACTTTTCAAGCCACTGCCCCAATTGATCATCTTTTACAATTGCTGCCACTTCTTCCAAACTTACATGAAGGTCATAAGCCAATGAAGTTGCATGGTAATAACTCTTGCCAGCAAATTGAAACGGTCTAGTTGCTTTTTTTCTACTCTTTAATTGAGGAGGAGATAAACGGCCTCCATCCACCCAAGAATTTATTTCTTCAATATCCCAACGCTGACTTTCATCATCATGCAAAACACCTCGTAAAAGTGTTAAAAAATTTGAATGAAAACGTTCATGGCCTACCAAAGCGACATAACTACCTTTTTCAACTTTTTGCCGTGTGATTTCCTCGTCTGTAATTTTGGCGAAATTACTATTCGAGCGCAGCAACATAACTAGTGTCACACCAAAAGCATATATATCATGCGCTGGAGCACCGTCACCTCTTGCCATAGGGTGCGCCATTGCCCTGTCAATTGGCTCATAGATAGCCGGCTGTGTACCGCCGGACTGCACAGATAAACAATCTCCTAAAACAACTGCCTCTTTGGGGCGCGCCGAAGAAAAAAAGATATTAGAGGGCCTGATAGATCCATGGACAAAGTTGTGAGTATGCATTTCTTCCATCGCACGTACCATCGGCTTAATGAAAACATTTTGAATATCCGCCGTACGCCATTTGGCTTTAGAAGCTTCTAAATCTTGACCAATAGGTGCATCGCATAAACAACGGTATATAAAAACAAGTCTTTCCTCGTTATCCAATGGCCAAAACACCACTCCATGATCAATCATATGAAATAGTGATGTATCAATCAGAGAGTTATATGTAATAATTTGAGTATGCCGAGCAACATTCTTTGGATCACAAATTATTGCGATAGAAACTTCCCCATTTTTGTTTTTTGCCTCATATGCCAATGAGGTTCCATTATCAAAAATCGGCAATCTTTTTCCGGGGTTTATGGTTATATTTTGTTTTAAAACAACATGACCAATATTTTTGTTTGTTTGTTTGTCTGCCGATGTTTCTACGACATCCCCCTCAGCCATAAGACCTCCCAATATACAGAAGTAAGAATTGCGGTGTGCTTCCTACACACCAGAGCTTGAATAACAAAAAAGAATGCAAAAAGAACTCACATAGTAAATTCTAATTGGAATCGTCAGAAAAGTAAAACGCTCTCGCTAGATATGGCTAAAACCACTAACTGCTTCGTGATGAGTTATCTTAATCCACGAAAGGATCATGCATTAAAATCGTGTCATCACGTTCCGGGCTGGTTGATAGTAAAGTAACAGGCGTGTTGATTAATTCCTCAATACGGCGTACATATTTAACAGCTTGCGCAGGAAGTTCTGCCCAGCTTCTGGCGCCATAAGTACTTTCGCTCCAACCTTCTACGGTTTCATAAATTGGCTCGACCTCGGCTTGTTCTATTTGTGAAGACGGGCAGTGATTTATTTCCTTATCGCCTAGCTTGTAACCGACGCAAATTTTAATTTCATCAAGACCATCCAGCACATCAAGCTTTGTCAGAGCTATGCCACTCATACCATTGATTTTGGCTGCTTGACGAACCATAACGGCGTCAAACCAGCCACAGCGACGCTTGCGACCTGTATTTGTACCAAATTCCTTACCTCTTTCTCCCAAACGCTGGCCAACTTCATTATCCTGCTCGGTCGGGAAAGGCCCAGTTCCAACGCGCGTTGTATAGGCCTTAGTGATACCCAGAACAAATTTTACAGCATCAGGGCCAACACCTGAACCCGCAGCAGCCTGAGATGAAACTGTATTTGATGAGGTGACATAAGGATATGTTCCGTGGTCAATATCCAGCATTGTGCCTTGCGCGCCTTCAAAAAGGATTTTTTTATTCTCGCTTCGGGCCTCGTCCAGAACTTTCCAGACAACACCAGTATAGGACAAGATATCTGCCGATATCTCCATAAGCTTGTCATAAGTTGCTTCCACATCGACAGGATCAACCCCCATACCTTTTAGCAAAATATTGTGATGAAACATCATCTTGGTGAGTTTTTCCTTTAAAAGCTCAGGATGATAAAGGTCACAAACGCGGATACCGCGACGCGCTACCTTATCTTCGTAGCATGGACCAATCCCGCGATTGGTTGTTCCTATTTTATTTTGACCACGTGTGATCTCCATGGCCTGATCCAAAGCTTGGTGGACTGGCAAAATTAAATTTGCATTCTCCGCCAGCATAAGGTTTTCCGGCTTAATGCGAACACCCTTTTCCTTGAGTGTTTCGATTTCCTTAAGCAAACACCACGGATTTACAACAACACCATTACCAATAATGGAAAGCTTACCCTGTCTTACGATTCCTGAAGGCAATAAGTTTAGCTTATACTCTACACCATCAATAACCAGAGTATGCCCAGCATTATGCCCGCCTTGAAAACGCACGACAACATCTGCGCGAGATGAAAGCCAATCGACAATCTTGCCTTTTCCTTCATCACCCCACTGGGAACCGATCACTGCGACATTGCTCATAAGAAACTCCTCTTTCTTTCTTGGCTATTACTTCTAGCTGATTTTCTCAATTTGTCCATCAACCAAAAGGTGAGAACAGGCTTTTGTAGGTTTACTATCTTTTGACAAAGCCCTGATAACAATCAAGTCCTGTTCTTGCAAATCTTTTATTTCTTTCCATGTTGTACAAAAGGGAACGAACACTCTTTTTGTACCCTCATCATAAGAACAACTGCGCCCTATTGTATCCATATATAGAGTAAACCCATGGCCAGTTCTGGTATTACCATCATGTTTGCTATCAATGTTATATGCACCTCCACGACCTAATTCACCGCGCGCCTGCGTAGAGAACAAAGTAAAGCCCAATGTATTATGATATTCAAAACCGCTTTGCTCTAATACATCGATAGAAACATAAATATCATCAACTTCATAATCTTTCAAAGTCTGGATCAGCCCTGCGTAGAACTCTTTTAAATGCTGGATTTGTTTTTTTATATTTAAATAACTTGAGACGTTTTCAAGAATCTCAATACTTTCATCTGCTTGCCCGTTTAGAGCAATCAATTTAATTATTGATTCGGCCGATTTAAAACTTTTTTCGTTAATTGCAGCCTGATCACGCCGATCAATAGCCTCTTTTATAGATTTCTTTTCGTCTTCCGCTTGATCTTGTAGCAAGATATCAACGAATCTTGGAATATTAAGATCAAGCGTGATGTCTTGAATACCCAAAGACTTTAGGCCTAGAATTGATAAAACGCAAATTTCTATATCTGCATTCACGCTAAGGTCATTAGTAATAATCTCGCAGCCCACCTGACAGAATTGACGTGTTGTTCTCAGTTGACCACCTTTGGTACGCAGGACATCTCCTGCATAGGTCATGCGGATCGGCATATCATTATCATCAAAACGTGTGGTGACAAGACGAGCGATTTGTGCTGTCAAATCAGAGCGAAGCCCTAACATGCGCGTTGAAAGCGGGTCCATAACCCGAAATGTATCGGTCGCATGGCGAACGCCTGGCCCAGGTGATACAAGGCTGTCTTCGAATTCTACCAAGGGGGGTTTTACACGCTCATAGCCAAATTTTTTAAAAAGTTTCATAAGCGTAAGAATCGAGCGTGCCTCACCTTCAGCTTCGGGCGGCAAAAGATCAGCAAAGCCCTTAGGCAGCAGGGCCGGATTATCGCTTTGTCCACTCATTGTCACTTAGCTCATTTCATTTACTTGCTTCAAACGGAAGCGACATTACCCTGCTTCGACTGCTTTTTCAATAACTTCGCACACATCATCGACAATATTGCGCACCAAATCACTATCATCGCCCTCTGCCATAACACGAACTAAAGGCTCTGTGCCGGACGGACGCACTAAAATACGCCCTTTATCAGCGAAGCCTTTTTGGGCCTCTTCAATTTTCATACGAACCGATTCGTTATAAATTGGATTCTCACCGAAAAACCTTACATTCTTTAGAAACTGCGGGCATGGCTCAAATATATTAAGCGCCTCGCTTGCTGTTTGTTCTTTATGTTTTAAAATACTTAGAATCTGTAGCGCAGCAAGCAAACCATCTCCTGTGGTGGCATAATCGCCCATAACAATATGGCCAGATTGTTCTCCGCCCAAATTATAGCCATTTTCACGCATATATTCGACGACATAGCGATCCCCGACAGCCGTGCGCTCTAGCGTCAAACCATTTTGCATCATTAATCTTTCAAGACCTAGATTTGACATCACAGTGGCTACCAGCCCCCCGCCTTTGAGCAATTCCTGCTCTTTGAACCATAGTGCCATAGCTGCCATGATCTGGTCACCATCAACTTTATCGCCCTTTTCATTGACCATAATCAAGCGATCAGCATCACCATCCAGAGCTATCCCGACATCTGCGCCGTAATCAACAACAGCTTCTTGTAAATGGCCAGTTGCCGTAGCGCCAAAACCATCATTAATGTTTTTACCATTTGGCTTATCACCAATAGCAATCACATCAACCTCCAGTTCCCAAAGGACCTGAGGTGCCACTTTATAGGCTGCACCATTCGCGCAATCAACTACAACTTTCAAGCCCTCCAGAGTTCCTCTGCGCGGGATAGAGCGTTTTAGAGATTCAATATAACGCCCTAGCGCATCATCCAGACGATTAGCCTTTCCGATCTCTTCGGGCGGACTTAATTCTTCTGTCAGATCTGCATCAATTTTGTCTTCAATTTTCTTCTCTATTTCGTCGGCAAGCTTATAACCATCCGGCCCGAAAAGCTTGATGCCATTATCTTCATAGGAATTATGGGAGGCCGAAATCATAACACCAACATCTGCCCGCAAAGACCGCGTTAGCTTTGCAATGCCGGGAGTTGGAATAGGACCAATCAAGATAGCATCCATACCCATAGATACAAAGCCTGCACTCATCGCCTGTTCCAACATATAACCGGAAAGCCTTGTGTCTTTGCCGATAACCACGCGATCCATATGCTTACCGCCACGCGCTGTGCGCAAGACACTGGCTGTTGCCATCGCAACTTTTAGCGCCATTTCCGCGGTCATGGGATGCGTGTTGGCTTGGCCCCTTATTCCGTCTGTACCGAAATATTTTTTACTTTGTTGATCCTTATTAGACATATCTTGCACTTTATGGCGGCGCATAAAGTTTTACAAGTCCAGAATTATGCTCTATATTCTTGTTAAGAAAAAAATCATATAATATAAATATGAGTCTGGGTTGATAATGGCGATACAAGAGCGTTTTACTAGAGAAGTGCAAACAATACCTTTCCTGTCGGAAGATGAAAAATCGGCATTTACAGTCATAAGGAATATTAGCCCTGTTATTTTCACAGGGCCGCATAATGGTATTGATGTTCCAAAGTCTTTGCCGCCCTATTTGGGTATGGATAAAGACTGGTTCTTGCAGGCCCATGAGAGCCACGATCTTTATGCAGCTGAGCTCTTTGAGGCTTTGCAAACCGAATACCCGAATGCCAATTTTATTTCTGCTAATTATTCGCGTCTTGTGACGGATTTAAATGCTATGGGTGATGCGTCAATTTTGACGAGTTCATCCGAGTATTCAGATATAAAAATTATCGGGAATATGAATTTATCCGAACGTGAGATGGCACAACGCATTAAAGCAATACACTGGCCTTATCACGATGCTGTTGCCGATCTGATAGACGAGACACGAGCAAAACATGGCGGCGTTATAAAGTTGGATATTCATAGCTTTTCACCCACTTGGCAGGGCTGCCCTATGAGCCGATGTGATGTTGGTATCAGCACTATACGTTGCGAGAAGACGCCTTTTTCAGAAGCATTTGAAGATTTCCTAAGAAAAGAAGATGCCCCCTATCACTTTGTATCGGGCAAACCATATAAAGTTGCCGAACGGCCGAATAATGTGGCGCATGACATCCAATCCCGTAACAAGGTGCAATATCTGGGTGTTGAAATCAGAAGCGATCTGATTGATACGCCTAAAAAGCGTACCGATATGGCAAGATACATAGGTGAAGGTATCAACCATGTCCTCTCACAGCCAAATATTCAGGAGATCATGGCACCATGGGAAAGCAAGTCCAAGCCGAGAGTTCCTGAATCTGACATTGTCCAGATCTGGATGTAGTAAACCTAATCTTCCTTTTTATTTTTAGGCTTAGCGGCTTTTTTCTTCTCATCCTTATCTTTAGATGCATCCTTTGCCTTGGCTTCAGGTTGATCTTTTTCCTTTTCTTTAGGCTCCGAAGGTGCACTTGTCGGCACGGATGAACGCGGCTTGATGACTGTGTCACTCGGGTTGTCACGGATAATGGCTTCATCTCTTAAGATAGCCTTAATCTCATCACCGGAAAGCAATTCATACTCAAGGAGGGCTTTTGCAATCTTGTGCAAATCATCAATATTTTCTGTGATAATCTTTTTTGCTTGCTCATAGGCCTCATCAATAAAACGGCGCACTTCCACATCAATTTTATTTTCCATGGCTTCAGAAATACGTCTGGGGTGATAGCTATTCTGGTCATCGCCGAAATTCACCATCCCGATTTCTTCGCTAAGCCCCCATTGCATGACCATGGCACGTGCCATAGAGCTGACTTGCTGGATATCGCCGGATGCACCGTTGGTTACAAAGTCTTTACCGAAGATCACTTCTTCGGCGACGCGTCCACCCATCCCGACAGAGAGATTAGCCCGCATTTTAGCAAGGGAATAGCTGTAGCGATCCCCTTCCGGCAAGCGCATCACCATCCCCAAAGCCTGCCCACGTGGAACAATAGTAGCCTTGTGGATAGGGTCAGATTCCGGTTCATGGAGTGTTACAAGTGCATGCCCTGCTTCGTGATAGGCTGTGAGTTTCTTTTCCTCTTCATTCATCGCCATAGAGCGACGCTCAGCACCCATCATAACTTTGTCTTTGGCTTCTTCGAGATCATCCATACCGATCACGCGCTTATTGCGACGCGCAGCCAACAGAGCAGCTTCGTTTACCAGATTAGCCAGCTCAGCGCCGGAAAAACCCGGTGTACCGCGCGCGATGACAGAGACATCAACATTATTAGCCAAAGGTACTTTCTTGATGTGCACATTCAAAATTGCTTCACGGCCTTTTACATCCGGCAAAGGCACGGCAATCTGACGGTCAAAACGCCCAGGCCTAAGAAGAGCGGGATCAAGTACATCTGGGCGGTTTGTTGCTGCAAGAATGATAACCCCTTCATTGGATTCGAAACCATCCATCTCGACCAGAAGCTGGTTTAGGGTTTGCTCGCGCTCGTCATTACCGCCGCCATATCCTGCGCCGCGGTGACGACCAACAGCATCAATCTCATCGATAAAGATAATACAAGGTGCGTTTTTCTTACCCTGCTCAAACATGTCGCGTACGCGGCTTGCGCCAACACCAACAAACATTTCAACGAAGTCCGACCCCGAAATGGTAAAGAATGGCACGCCCGCTTCACCAGCCACGGCACGAGCAACAAGCGTTTTACCAGTCCCCGGAGGCCCAACAAGCAGTGCTCCTTTCGGGATTTGTCCGCCTAAGCGCTGGAATTTTTGTGGGTCTTTTAGAAATTCAACGATTTCTTCGAGATCTTGCTTGGCTTCCTCAATACCTGCCACATCTTCAAAAGTAACAGTTCCCTGCTTTTCTGTCAGCATCTTCGCACGAGATTTACCAAACCCCATCGCGCCGCCGCCGCCGCCTTTGCCATTCATCTGGCGCATAATGAAAATCCAAAAGCCTATCAAAATCAAAATAGGCAAGACATTGACAAAAATATACATCAGGCTAATTTGCGGCGGATCAGGGTCTTCGGCCTTGATCTCGACATTTGTGCCTTCAAGACGCATGACAATATTTTCCTCAGGCGGAATTTTGGTTTTGAATGTCTTTTCACCAGAGTTATATTTTCCGTAGAGATCATTGCCCTTAATTAACACTTCGGAGATACCGCCCGCTTGCGCGTCTTTCAGAAATTGGCTGTAGTTAATATCTTCAGAGCTCGTATAGGTTGATTTTTGGGCATCTTGCGCTATTGACAGCAACATGATGATAAAAAGCCCGACTACGGCCCAAAAAAGTAAATTGCGGTTTGTATTATTCACTGACTTTCTCTTCTTTTCTTTCTCAATTTTTCTTTTTGAAAAACCTTTGATCAAGGGCTGATCTTATTACTGCTCGTGGTACAAAACAATAGTCTTTTGCCCCTGATTATCTTTTCTTTCAAAGATTATCCCGCCTAGAGTTCGTTTGCGAAAAGGCTCTGGTTTCATTAAATCGTAAAATAGCGCCTCAACCTTTTCCATGCGTGGACCATATGAACTATTATCATCATAGAGCTGTTCCATCGCCTTTTGAATGATACGAAAGGCAATTTCTTCAGGCTCTTTTTTGATTGCCGCAAATTCCATTTCAATACAGCCAGTTTTTCTATCTTTAATAGCTACCTTTAAGGCCTTTGCAGCAACTTTATCCAAGGCTCTTTCAGCCCTATCCAGACGTTGCGCTGTTTTTGCCAGACGCTTTGCACTTAAGCCCTCTTGCTCTAATATTTCCATAGATTTACGCAAGCGCACTCTAGCATATTTATCCAAGTCATTAGTCGGATCTTTACAATATTCCAGATTAAACTTATGGCAATATTCTATCAGTTCAGCTTTTGATACATTCAATAAGGGGCGGCACAAGATGATGCCATTATCCATAGGCTGGATTTCAGACATAGAGGAAAGCCCCTTTAAACCACTTCCCTTTGCCAAGCGAAAAAGGAATGTCTCAGCCTGATCATCCATGTGATGCCCTAGAAAAAGATGTTGAATATTCTGCTCTTTTATATAAGCTGAGATTAATTCGTAACGTACCTCACGCGCGGTTTCCTGCACACGAGATTCAAGCTCTCCTTTATGATCCCAGACCAGCGTTTTATGCGTTGCACCATCATAGGCCGATACAATATCAGCAACCTTTTGAGCTTCATCACCAGATTCTGGACGCAAGTTATGATCTACGGTTAAGACATGAAGATATTTTTTTTGTTGTATGACCCAACCATGCAATAAGTTCATAAGCGCAAGACTATCCGGCCCGCCGGAAACAGCCACAGCCACTTTTTCTATCCCATCAAGGGTTTTAGAAAAGTGCTCATTCATGTTCATAGAAAATTTTTCTTTTAAACCAAGCATATCTGCAATTTTCATATTTTGCGCAGAGTAGCAAGAGGCTTTGTCAACGGCAATTGATCTTTTCCATTTCAGTATCAGCACGGTTTAAGATATTGGCGGCTGTGCTTGCATAATCTTTCTTAAGCTGCTTGAAAGCCACACAGGCATCTTGCGTCTTGCCCATACCAGCCAGAGACATACCCAGCTTCAGGAGGTTTCCAGCAACTTTTGGCCCGTTCGGGTGATTCTTATAACCCTCAGCAAAAATACGCGCGGCTTTTTCGTAATTTCCACGCACATAGAATGTTTCACCGTACCAGTATTTTGCATTGGGAATGAGAGAGCTATCGGGGTAGCGCTGCATGAAATTTTCAAAGGCGCTTTCTGCTCCGTCGAAATCCCGCGTTTTAACAAGCGCAAAAGCACGCTCGTAATCTGATGCTGCGCTGTCACCAGAGGCTACTGGGCTATTACTTTCGGCAGATTGACGAATGGTTCCAAGTTGGCCTGATTGAGATGAATAATAAAAATCATCGTCTTTTTCTGCAGGCTGCCCCGAGCTCCAATCAGCTTGTGTTCTGCTGTTACGATCATCCCGAGCAGCAACAGACTCACCATATCTGTAATTCGATGTAGCACCAGAGCCACTGCCCCCCTCCAAGGCTTGCAATCTCATCTGGACATCACCTGCGACAGTTTCCAGTTCCTCTTTCAAACGACGAATTTCATAATTTTGCTCTTCAATTGTGCCCGTCAGACGACGGATTTCCTGTTCCAATTCTTGAACTCTGATCTCCATCGCAGCCGCAGAACCATATTGGTTTTGAGCATAAGATATATCCGGTGACATTAAAGCCACCAGAGATACCGCAACAATAGGAAATCTGCTTTTGAAGTATTTAGGACGTATCATTTATTTAATTTCGTCTTTTTTAATCAGATCACTCGACCTTAGTCACGCCTCGTCTGTTTTGAGACCATGACTCAGGGCTTGAGCCCGGAACAGCAGGCCTTTCTTTACCATAACTCACAGTCGAAATACGTGAAGAGTCAACACCGAGTGCTGTAAGGTAGCTCTTAACAGAATTTGCGCGGCGCTCACCTAAGGCCAAGTTATATTCACGTGTGCCGCGCTCATCAGCATGGCCTTCGACTGTCACGACCAAAGATGGATATTGCGCCATCCATGTCGCCTGATTTTCCAAAGTCATTCTGGCTTGTTGTGTCAGGTTTGAACTATCTGTGTCAAAGAACACACGATCACCGACATTCACAACGAGATCAGCTTGCGTCCCCGGAGCAGGACCATCTTCTACATAAACAGGCTCGCCTGACATCATTGCAGAATCTGTCATAGACGTATCAACTTCACCATCATTGCTACCCGTACATGCTGCCAGTGTAATTGCAGCAACACCTATCATTAAATAACGTCGGTACATGGGATTTTCCTTCCTAACTCTATTATTTTAAAACTCAAAATCTTTTTTAAACAAGCATTTATAAAATGCAAAACCGAATCTCTTCTAGACTCCACTATTAAGCACTCAGCGCGAGCCTTGCAAGCGGATTCAAATTTCATCCCCAACTCTGTCAGAGCGAATAATATTATTCCTGCTTCATTATTAATTCATTCAAAAGCAAATATGCGTCATCACGATCACGAGCATTCGGAGCCATATCAATATAATCTTCCAGATCTGAAATGGCATCATCATCCTTACCGATACGCGCATTCAACACGCCTGCATCAAAAAGCAAACGATACTCATATGGGGCAAGTTCGCGCATTTTCTTAACTAAATCCAATGCAAATTTGTAATCCCCAGCCTCGATATACCGGTTTTTCAGAGGATTCAGAACCTTGATCAAGAAGTCTCTTTTTGGCAAAGGCTTGAAGTAAGCATTAGACAACTCAGCTTGTTGTCCCAATGTATCTTTGATTATTTTTCGCAGATCAGGCGCCTCCAGAATCATGCACCCTTCTACGGGATGAAAAATGATATACTCGCCTTCATGGATCAAACGACAAATATAATGATCCGGCATGGATAAAATCTCGGCTTGCCACCCCAATGATTGGGCGGTGCGTATATATAGCAGAGCCAAAATCCCCGCATGGGCCGACCTGTTATCTATCGCTCTGATAAGGTCACAGCTTTCAGTTATATCGGCCTCATCATCATTGGCGACCATATATTCTTGCGCATCATGGATTATGTGTTTTAGTGCAGCTAGGCGCGTACGGGCATCATTATTTGCACCTTCTTCAACCAAAGAATCAAAACGCTTTGAGACCTCATCACTTAGACTTGATAAATGGCTGACGTAACGGAATAAAGACAAGCCTTTGTGAAAACCGGAGTAAAGCGCCAATAAAGCATAGGCCAAATCCAAATCAGAATCCTGATCAGTTATGATGCTCTGCCAATACTCATCCGGTTTAAACGCGTCCATTCCTCAACATAGAGCCTAAATTTACAACGCCAGAAATTCTACTGATCGTATATACTGTCCTGGCTCCAATCAATCGGATCACCTTGAGTAACAGGCGCAACAGGCGCCCCGCCAGAGGCTGTATTGTTTTGCATCTGCCCCTGATTGTAATTGGTGTTATCGTAATTATAATTTCCGGTACCGCCAAAGTCTTGTGGCGGGCTGCCGTCAGGCAGTTCTGGTGTACCTACAAGCTTCACGTAATTCACAACCTGCCGGACATTTTCAATGGTTCTAGCCTTTTCGATTACACGATTAAGCTCTTGCTGGTTTTGCGCAAAGCCCATTAGGTAAACGGTTCCTTGCACAGTATCAATCGAGTAATTTATGGATTCAATATCTTTATCCAGAATAAGAGCTGTACGCAGACGGCCGCTTGTCCATGCATCTTTGGCGAAACCTGTTAAACCTGCACTACCTGCGACTTTAATTTCATTAATAACCTGTTTAACGCCTGATGGCTGCCATGCAAGGCGTACCGCATCAACGCGGTGCTGGGGATCTTGTACAACGCCAGTAATCAGAACGCGACCTTGATTTATGGTCAAATCCAACTTGGTAAAGATATCCATATTATGACGAAACCATAAACTATTGATCTCGGTCTGGATACGCGCATCGCTTGCGGCTCTGGACAGACCGCCTTCCTGCACGGCAGCCGTGCCGACAGCTACGCCTGCGCCCGTCGCAAGACCTAACATGCTGCATGATGACAAAACCATTGATGAGGCTGTTACAAATAATAAGGTTTGCATTTTCATTGGAAAAACCCTGATTTTTTTGATTTACGCTATTATACAATCAACGGCAAAACGCTTGACGAATCGCCATTCTGGTACATTATGAAACTGTTTCCCATGCATTGTCCAGATGCTGGATAGAACTATCCCCTGATACTGTCACAACATCGAATCGCATGTCTGCATCATTAAATTCGGGATTTTCTGAAAGAAAAAACAGGGCCGAGTTTTCTATACGTTTTCGGTTTCTTGGTGTGATTGCCTCAAGCGCATCACTAGCCGAAGCTCTAGCCTTCACCTCTATAAAACACAGCATGTTCCCATTTCGCATAATCAGGTCAATTTCACCAAATTTTGTTTTATAACGTGTTTTAATATGCTTATATCCCTGCTTCTCCAGATACTTTCTGGCTAGAGCTTCGGCCTTAACGCCACGTGCATAATTTGTAGTTTTCTCAAGCATTCTAATCCTGCTCTTTTACAATTTCTATTGCCATATCATAGGCTTGCTTCTTTGAAATTCCTACTTTGTCTGCCACTATAGAAGCAGCATCCTTTGTGCCCCTTCCTTGTATTTCAGTACGTAGCATATCTTTAATTTCATCTTCGCTATAGGCCCCTTCTAAAGGGGGTTCTATAACAATAACGATCTCTCCCTTTGGCGCACCGTTATCTTTGTAATATTCCACGACTTGTTCTATGTCACCTGTTTGCACTTCTTCATAAAGTTTGGTGATTTCCCGTATAACCGCCACTTTTCGTCCCTTCATCACTGCGCATATATCTCGCAAGCTCGCGAGCAAGCGCGGCGCAGTTTCAAAGACAATCAAGGATGAGGGCACGTTTTTCCATTGCTCCAGAAGCTTATTACGCCCCGCGGTTTTTGGCGGCAGAAATCCCAAAAAGCTGAATTTATCGCTGGGCATGCCGGAAAGTTGAACGGCGGCAATCGGGGCACAAGGACCAGGCACAGATGTTATATATATGCCCCCCTTTCTTACTTCACGGGTGAGCTTATATCCCGGATCAGAAACCAAAGGGCTGCCAGCATCACTGACCAGAGCAATTACTTTCCCCTCATCCAGTGCATTGATAATAGAGAGCCTTTTTTCTTCGTCACTGTGGTCATTATAAATTCGTGTTTCTTTTTTTATACCATGTGCAGCCAGCAATTTTCCGGTAACACGCGAATCTTCGCACAGAATATAATCGCACTGGCGCAATACATCAAGCGCACGCAGCGTTATATCCCGCAAGCTGCCTATCGGGGTGGCCACAATATAAAGACCGCTTCTCAATTCTTTTTCTGTCTGTTCTAGCTCTGGCTTTTGCATCAGCTTTTCTATATCTTGGTTTCTATCATGAACAGCGAGAAGAATAACACAGCCATGAACAAATTAAATTTCAAAAGATTTTTTTTCACCATTGGTTTCTTATGTATATCCCTGCTTGGTCTTTCTGGTTGCACAGGTGGCGGTTATAACAACCAGCCATGGCAAAACCAGCAAGCTCAATCTGGTTCAGCGCAACAAGCACCGGGTAACCTTAATGTTCCTGCTGTCGAAGGCAAGGCTCTGGGCACCCCCCTCTCGGCACGCGATCAAGGTGATGTTATGCCGCCTACTCGCGTTGCTATTCTACTTCCCCTAAGTGGTCAGCATGCAGGATTAGGGCAATCCATGCTCCAGGCTGCGCATATGGCTTTGATGGATATGGGGCATAGTAACTTTGAACTTTTACCGCGTGATACTGGGGGCACAGCCGATGGCGCGCGCAGAGCGGCAAGGCAAGCTGTTCAGGATGGTGCGCAGCTCATGCTGGGGCCAGTCTTTTCTCATTCTGTGCGCTCTGCACGTCCGATTGCCCAAAGCGCCGATATTAATATGATTTCCTTTTCTACGGATTGGCGCTTGGCCAATAACCGGACTTTCCTGATTGGGTTCCTGCCTTTTGATCAAGTGGAGCGCGTTGTAAGGTTTTCTGCTGCACAAGGAATTACACGTATTGGGGTCATAAGCCCAGAAGATAGTTATGGCAATGGCGTAGTCGCGGCGTTTCAAGCTATCACACAAAACAGCCCCATTTCGACAACGCGCGTTGAAAGATTTTCGCCTAAGTCCAATAATCTTGGCTCTGTCATGGCAAGCTTTACTGATTATAAACAAAGGCAAGCGTCCAAAGATGCTTACGGCCCTCCATTTGACGCTGTTCTAATGCCTGTAGGCGGCGCTACAGCCCGTCAGATCGGCAGCTTCCTGAACCATTATGACATGCCTTCCAGAACTGTACGACGTCTTGGCACAGGGCTAATGGATGATCCATCTCTGGCGCGCGATAAGTCACTGGACGGTATGTGGTTTGCTGCACCCGATCCGAAAGCCCGCAGCAAGTTCGAACAGCGTTACAAAAGCCTGTATTACACAGAACCTGAGCGTATAGCCTCTTTGGCTTATGATGCGACGGCTCTTGCAACTGTGCTGGCGCGCAGCGGATTGCAAAATACCGGTTACCCCGCTTTTGATTCTGCATCCATTGCCAATCCAAACGGTTTTGCCGGTGTGGATGGTATTTTCCGTTTCCGTAAAGATGGTATTGTTCAGCGCGGTTTGGCAGTGCTTGAATATCGTAACGGGCACATTGTTGTCATTGACCAAGCACCAAGATCATTCCAAGGCAGTCAGTTTTAATTACACGTGATTAAGATTCGAATCGGTTTGGATAAAAAAGGTTCGAATCGGGCATGAAAATTGATAAACGAATTTATGCGTTTTATTGATCTTACACCACCCTCCACATTAGAAATAATTGGTAAAATACTGACTTTAAATCATTTATTTTTTCGACACGGTTAAGTTCTAAAATAGATTTCTTTGCCCTTGCCAAGACAGGAAAAATGCTGCATACCTAAATCATCTTGATACGACACGATAAGTTTTCTAACCTGCGCAAGATGCGTTTTTACTCTTGTGTTTGGGGATAGGAGGGAACCATGGCAAATACTACAGAACTAGATAATGATTATGATGATGAAACAAGCAAAGCCAAGAAAGGTCGGCCGCGCAGTGAAAAATCGCGAAAAGCTATTTTGAATGCGACAAATAAGCTGCTTTTGCAGACGTCTGTTCAAGAACTCAGTATTGAATCAATCGCTAAGAAAGCTAAGGTTGGCAAAACAACAATTTACCGCTGGTGGCCCAATAAAACAGCCGTTGTGATGGAAGCCCTTGCCAGTCAGCCTGGCCTTCAAAGTCCACTGCCGACGGCCAACAACCACCGCGAAGCCATTATTATGCAACTTGATAAGCTAATTCGTCTGGTCGATAGCCATAATGGTCAGACCATTGCCCAATTATTCAGTGAAGCGCAGGCGAGCGAAGAAGCCCTTAAAATTTTCAAGGACAACCTGCTAGAGCCTCTTATGGATGCCATGCGTTACAGCATTGAAGAAGGTCAGAAAAACGGCGAGTTTCGTGATGATATTGATCCAGATACCGTGGTTGATATTCTCTGCGGCCCTATTTTCTTCCGCTTGATGGCTCATCCTCAAGACCTTACAGATAATTTCCGTGAAGAATACCCAGAAGAGGCCTTGAAAATTCTATCGCCAGATAACGCAAATTAAGTCGTTTTGATTTACCACTTCCCTGTATTTTCCATGCTAGCCCAAGGCTCTTGCGGTGGCATAGCGTCTCCGCGCTGCAAGAGCTCAATGGAGATATTATCAGGCGACCTAATAAAGGCCATATAGCCATCACGCGGCGGGCGGCTTATTGTAATGCCTGCATCCATAAGTGCTTGGCATGTCTCGTATATATTATCAACACGATAAGCTAAATGTCCAAAATTGCGTCCCTCTCCGTATTCTTCGATATTTCCCTGCTCATCCGGCCAGTTATAGGTCAGTTCCAGCATAGGCGCTTTATTGATTTTGGCCGATTCTGTGTCTCCGGGACCGGCCAGAAAAACAAGCGTAAAGCGCCCTTTCTCTACATCTTTGCGGCTAATTTCAACAAGACCTAATTTACCACAGTAAAATTCCAGTGATTCGTCCAGATCCGTAACCCGAACCATTGTATGTAGATAATCTATCGTCATAGTTTTTCTCCTGACTTGTGCTCTTTTGAAATTCAGGTAAGCTTAGACTATGATTCACGGCTTGGAAAGTTTCGATGCAGCAAAAATGTGGGAAGCAATAGTTCTGTGGTTCACAGATTATTTGCTCATTCCCAATACACTTTACCAAGGCATTATTATTATCCTTGCCTTTTCCTTTGGATATTTTTTCTATCGCCTTGCCAAGTCCCCCGTTGAGATATTGATTGAGCGCTCTGATTTGCCAGGACGCGCGAAACGTATTGCCAATAATTTGCGCAAATTGCTCTTTCCTTTCATGACCCTGTTATCGCTGTTCATGACAACCCGCATTGCCAGCTCGGAAGCCATTGGCGTGGATGTCGGCCTCATCAATGGCATGATGAAGGTTTTGCTTGCATGGATTGCTATCAGGATAATTGTACAATTTATTGATAATAATGCCGTACGAAATGTTTTTGCCATGATGATCTGGTGTGTGGCTGCCTTAAGCATCTTTGGATTGCTTGATCAAACCACGGAAATCCTTGATTCTATCGGCTTTAGCATTGGAGATTTCAGGCTTTCAGCTCTGGCCGTCATCAAAAGCGTTGTCTATCTTTTTATCCTTATTTATGTGGCAACGTTCGTATCATCCTTTGCCGAGCGCCGCGTTCTTAAATCAACAAGCCTTAAACGCTCGTCACAGGTTTTGATTGCCAAAATTATCCGCGTTGTCTTGATTGCGATTGCAATCCTGATTGGTGTGAATATATCAGGCATTGACCTATCGCTCTTTGCAGTCTTTGGCGGTGCCATTGGTTTGGGGATTGGTTTTGGATTACAAAAAGGAATATCCAATCTTTTCAGCGGTATGTTGTTGCTGGTCGACAGATCCATCGAACCCGGTGATGTTATCGAACTTGAAAACGGGACGTTTGGATGGGTTAATCATATGGCTGCCCGCTATACAGAAATTGTTACGCGCGATAACAAATCCTTTCTAATTCCCAATGAAGAATTTATTACGCAACGTGTTATAAACTGGAGCCATGGCAATTCTCTGATCCGGTTAGAGGTTGAATTTGGCGTTCACTACAATTCTGACCCACATGAAGTTAAGGAAATTGCGGCACAAGCAGCCCTTGATGCTGACCCAAAACGCATATGCCGCGATCCATCTCCTGTTTGTCATCTGGTAAAATTTGGCGATAGTTCACTGAACTTTAAGCTGCGTTTCTGGATTAAAGATGCCGAGCGCGGCATCACCAATATTCGGGGTGATGTGATGCTTTCACTGTGGGATGCCTTCAAGGCTAATAATATTGAAATTCCATATGCGCATCTGGAAGTCTATATGCACAGAGCCAAACCTGATTCATAAAACCTACAGGCTAGATGTCATAATATCTTCATATTCTTCTTGCGCTCTAAAAAACTTTAAATCCTGCATGGCTTCTGGTTGGAATTGACCATTATAATGGCGATTGATGATTGCCTTCACCTCTTGCGCGCGATCTGGTGCTACGTTTTTACAAAATTCATAAATACCTTTTGCGACGTCCAACTCATCTTGAGCTTTATATGTATCAAATTCATGCGATGTAACTGCCGATGAACTGGTAGCACGGTGCATAGAGTCGTAGCGGACCTGTAGCGTTTTACTGCCCAGATAATTTAAATCTTGCGTTATTTGATCGCGTTTATAATCAGCCGAATATAAAAACGATGTTCGCGGTGCTCTGGAAAAACCAAGTTCCTGTGCGTTATCATATTGCTCACCTATAGTAGCTGAATATTCCAAGGCGATCTCGTAAGAAGGGTATGTTACCCCAGCTTCACCCGGAACACACGCCTTATGATCTTGACGAATACGCTCCCCGAAACGGAAAACTTGCCCTTTATCACTTGCTGCTAAGGATGACATATCCTGTAATATTTCGATAAGGCGTCCCTGATGGATATTTTCTTTTATATCCGAAATACGGTCCAAGACATTTTCCTGTTTATTTTTTGCGCTAAAACTATTACTGGCATGTTCTGAATACATAGTGATCACCCTAAATTTTGTACTACTTTATTTTATTTAGAGCGTCCTTATATAAGGTTAACATTACAAAAATCAATATAAATATTATGACAATTTTATGTCTATCTAAAAAAAAAGCCTGCCATAAATTTTGACAGGCTTTATAGAGAGGATAAATAGGTAACCAGATTATGCAGCTTTAGCAATCTCAGCACTCAAGGCCTCTTCTGCTTTCAAAACAGACGCTACCGCATTAATGACTGAGGCCACACGGATAGATGTTTGAATTTCAGCAGAAGTCATACCGGCTTTCTTAAGTTCAGCTTCATGCGCATCAATACACATTCCGCAGCCATTAATGGCAGACACGGCCAATGACCATAATTCAAAGTCTTTTTTATCAACACCTGGATTACCGATCACATTCATGCGCAGCTTGGCTGGCATTGTGCTATATTCCTTATTTGTTGCCAAATGGGCAAAGCGGTAATACACATTATTCATAGCCATGATTGCCGCTGCGGATTTGGCTGCATTTTGCTCATCATCGGTTAACTTAGTTGATGTTTCAATCTCAAGCGCCTGAATAAGTTGGGCATTTCCTGTTGCATACGCACTTGCATAAAAGCACCCCCAAAGCTGGGCTTGCGTCAAAGTCTCATCATTGGCAAGACTTGATAAATTCAGCTTTATATCTTTCGCATAATCAGGAATATATGACTTAAGTTCCTCTATAGACATAATATTCTCCTTTTTCATTTAGGTAAAATTCGGGCAGCAAACGCCGCAAAGCCCCTGCCGCCCTTGTAATAATTTATCAATTTTATTTATTAAGCTGCGATTTTGTCTGCTTCCGCGACCACATCAATTGTGTCACCACCAACCGGACGGTTACATGGGCAAAGCTCGTCTGATTGCAACGCATCTAGAATACGAAGTACCTCTTTCGGGTTACGACCAACACTCAAACCATTGACTGAAACGTGCTGGATGACATTGTGTGGATCAACGATGAATGTTGCGCGAAGCGCTACACCTGCTTGCGGTTCGCGGATACCAAGCGCATCAATCAAAGAACCGTTTGTATCTGCGAAGGACCACTGACCTAGACTTTTTAGCTCAGGATGCTCGCGTCTCCAAGCAAGCTTACAGAATTCATTATCTGTTGAGCCACCAAGAACAACGGCATCACGGTCTTCAAATTCGCCATTAAGCTTTGCAAATTCTACGATTTCTGTCGGGCATATAAATGTGAAGTCTTTTGGGTAGAAGAAGAAAACCTTCCACTTACCTTCAAAGCTCTTTTCTGTAATCGTTTCAAAAGCACTCTTGCCGTTTTCTTCGTGCTTATTAAAACCTGGCTTAACGCCTGTAATTTCAAATTCAGGGACTTGATCGCCAATGCCTAGCATAGTTCTTCTCCATATTTGTTAAAGTGAATCTGTTTCGTTTGTGTTTTGAAGATTGCACCTTTTAAGCTTAAAAAGCCAACAAATATTTCCATTATTTACAATCGGAAAAATCAATACTAATTTTAACCTATTTATGATAATTTCGATTATATGAGCAAACCAACCATACGACAACTAGAATATCTTATAGCCTTACAGGAGACGAAGTCCTTCTCTAAGGCAGCAGCTTTATCGAATGTCACACAGTCAACTCTGAGCGCCGGTATTCTTGACCTCGAAGAGTCTTTGCAACAGCGTTTGGTCAATCGTGGACGCAAGAACATAACCCTGACAAGCTTTGGTGAGGAAACATGCGAGAGCGCACAGAAGATCATGGAGGAAATTGATCATTTAAGCTACCGCGCACAAGCCATTAAATCTCCGCTATGCGGGCCTTTGAGGTTAGGTGTTATCCCGACGATTGCCCCCTATTTCCTGCCGCGTCTTATGCCACGCCTGAAAGAACAATATCCTGCGCTGGAACTTCATCTTTTCGAAGACATTAGCGAAAATTTGTTCGAGAAATTACGTCGCAACGACATTGATATCGCCCTAATGGCCTTCCCTTATAAGACCCACGGCATGACTCAGTGCCCCTTGTTCAAAGAGCAGTTTTTTCTGGCGATGCCAAAATCACTGACAACCAAAGAAAACTTCGCCAAACTGGATGATCTGGATCAACAGGATTTACTTTTGCTGGAGGACGGACATTGCCTGCGCGATCATGCCGTTGAAGCTTGTAACTTGCAAATTCCATCAACGCGCAAGGCCTATAGTGCAACCAGCCTGCAAACTCTTGTGCAAATGGTGAACAACGGGCTTGGTGTGACGTTACTGCCAGAGATGGCCGTACAGACAGATCATTTACCTGAAAATATCAAGATATTGCCGTTTAAAAAGCCACAGCCCACACGGGAGATTGGCCTTGTCTGGCGTAAAAATTCCCCTAAAAGCGGGGAATTCGAGATGCTGTCTACTGTTATGACGGGATAGAAGAAAGTTCTAAACTGATTTCTGAATGATCAATATCAGCGGATACAAATAAGTCTGAACATGCCTCTTTCATTTCAACATTAAGTTTTATGACATTTTCATCAAACATTGATCTTAACTTTTCACCATCCCAGTTTAACTTCTGGAAAACTGGATGTGTGCTTAATTGCTGAAAATAGATGTTAAGTTTTCCATTCATTTCAGGCTGCGCCAATTTTGAGTGCCAACCTAGAATATTGTTTACCTTGGCACACTCCATATCAATATTGGCTGTGTTATTTTCCCCTTCAAGAGGTGTTTTAATAACGACGTGAACATCGTCACCTTTCCTTGTGATGTCAAAATCGTTTGCCAAGGTAAGCGCATTGATTTGATTTTCTAAATCATTTCCGCCTTCTGCCTGTTGAGACTTATTACCCTCACCTTGCATTGGCAGGTTTGTACAGGCTGATAGTAATCCGACTAAGGTTAAACCCATTAATGGCTTGGCTAATTTCATTTTTAATCTCCGATTTTATTTTTATGCAACTTAACATAACGAAAATAAAACCCGCAAGCTTTAATGCAATTCCTATTTGCAAATTCAAACCAAAAACGATATAAAACGGCCCATGAAACAAGAAGATTACAAAGTTGCGGCAATGTACCGCTTTGTTCCGGTTGATGATATCCCAGCCCTAAGAGCAGAGATTTATGATTTTGCCGAAAAAAATGCCCCAAGTATTTGCGGCACGCTTTTGCTTGCACCCGAAGGTATAAATGGCACAATAGCCGCGCATCCAGCCGATATGGATAAGATGGTTGCTTTTCTGGATGAAAAGCTTGGTGTTTTGAGCGCCGAGACTGCGTGTGAGTTCAAATATTCCCACGCCTCTCACAAGCCTTTTAACCGCTTTAAAGTGCGCCCGAAGAAGGAATTGATTACACTTCGTAAACCCGAAGCCAATCCGCATGAGCGCGTCGGGGAATACGTCACAGCAGAAGACTGGAATGATTTGATTTCAGATCCTGATGTCTTGCTTGTCGATACGCGCAATGAATATGAGACCAAAGTCGGCATTTTCGATGGCGCTATTGATCCAAAGATTGATATTTTCACCGAGTTTCCAGACTGGGTAGAAAAAAATCTTAATCCGGAAAAACATAAAAAAGTGGCTATGTTTTGTACTGGTGGCATTCGCTGTGAGAAAGCCAGCGCCTATATGCTTGCCCAAGGCTTTGAAAATGTCTATCATCTAAAAGGCGGAATTCTTAAATATCTGGAAACGATCCCCGCCGATAACAGCAAATGGAAAGGCGATTGTTTTGTCTTTGATCAGCGCGTTGCTGTTGGGCACGGCCTTAAGGAAGGCGAATGGACGATTTGTCATGGTTGCCGTGAGCCTTTAGAGGCTGTAGATCTTCAACGACCTGAGTATGAGCAAGGCGTTTGCTGCCACCACTGCGCGGCTGATTTAACGCCAGAGCGCGCCAAGGCATTTCGTAACCGCCAGAAACATTACACCACCCTATATGGTGATGATGATCATGGAAACCAGGCATCTGATCATTAAGGGCCGCGTTCAGGGCGTAAGCTACCGCGCATGGAGTGTGCAAGCTGCAACGCAGCTGGGCTTAAACGGGTGGGTCCGCAACCTCAAAAATGGTGATGTAGAAGCTGTTATTCAAGGCCATACCGAAGATATTCAGAAATTTATTACATCTTGTTATGATGGCCCTATGATGGCGCGCGTAGATAGTGTCAGCATTAAAACTATTCGCGATAGTAAAAAATTTTCAGATTTTGAATTCAGGCAGAACAACATTCTTTAGAAAAATTCTTAAAATTGGAATATAGCCCACTCATAAAAAAGAAAATTACACAAAGACGTACATAACTATATGGCCTATCCTGTCCTATACAGCTTCAGAAGATGCCCCTATGCGATGCGCGCCAGAATGGCCATCAAAATCTCCGGCATAAAATGCGAATTGCGCGAGGTTGTCTTGCGCGATAAACCAGCCCACATGCTTGAAATATCTCCCAAGGGTACTGTTCCGGTACTATTGACACCGGAGAACACAGTTATCGATGAAAGCCTTGATATCATGAACTGGGCATTAGAGCAAAATGACCGGTATTGTATCAGTTTGAAATAATCTTACTCAGGAACTGACTTTTTGTCCCATGTTTTGCATTCTTTATCAAGATTTTGCAATTTCTCATGTGCTTCTACAAGATTAAATTCCATTAAAGCCCTATCGGAGATTTTCACAAGAAACTTATTAGATGTCAAAGTTTTATCGAGAATATCTTGTGCTTCAAATTTAATAGCTGTGCTTTGTCCACCACTCCAGATAAATTGTTCTGTTTGTGATTGTTCTTTATCAAAGCGATAACTAACAGGGATTTTTGTTCCAATGTTTAGATACAAGCCAGATGTTGCTGCCATAGCAGGCTTTCCTTTAAAACACCGGAAACTTACAGCATGAGAACCAAGCTTGCCTCCACCATCATATATCATAATTACTTGAAGAATGCGTTCGTCAGTCATTGGGTCTAGTTCATCAGTATAAGTTACAGTATTTTCAGCCTTAACACTCAAAGGAAAAGTTAGTGTAGCGAAAATCAGTGCTGCGAATAAAATTCTTGTCATGTTTTTCTCCTAAAATAAAACCACCAGAGGAATCTGCTCTGGTGGCTGGGTGTTAGTAACCGCTTACTGGAAACGGCGCGATGCTTTTAGCTTGCGCCTGTACATGGCAATCGCCACCCAGCCATAAGGCTGAGGGCGACACGGGTAACGGCAGTGTCTAGAATGCCGCCAGTAAAAGGGGTTACTACGCCCCAGACCAACAAAGTCGATCCACTAAAGAATATAAGAAAAGTTTTCGTTGATTAAAAGTTATATTCTGGGATTCTACAAAAGTGCTATTATATCTTCGAAATTCCATAGCTTATTTGTAACGCCTGCTGCCATCGCGGGAGTTACTCTTATTGAACTATGAATACGAACGAAGTTGTAGAACATAAAATGTAGCGCAATAGCATGACAATGATTTTCAACCTTTTTGGTATAAGCGTTAGTTTTTCTAGTTAATCGCTTACAGCTCATTCTCATTGTTAAGTTATTCCTTTCCACAATGGATGTGGAAACTTTATTCACATCTGGAATCCCAATAAGATTTTCTTTTATGCTGCCGTTGTAATTACCAAACAAACTTTTTCCTTTAGGTTCACTGTATTGTTTAACAAGCATGCCAAAGTCAACTTCAGAACCAAAAGCATTTTCCACAGCATCCTTGTATGCTGGAAAACCATCTGTTGTTATCTGAATTCTGCTATTCATTCGATCTGCAAGATCTTCAATAAAGGCTCTTGCAGAAATCGCGTCTCTTGTGCCCACAAGCCAGCAAGGAACAAGCTTAGTGACAGGACAAATTGAAGTAAACGTCCATAGATCACCCGCATATTTACCAAGCCCCTCTGGAACATTTTTTCTTCGGGCATAACAAAAACTCCATATCTCATCGACTTCAACACGATTACAAGAAAGGTTGCGTAAGTGCTTATCTTGATAGTCAGCACACACGTGGCCTGCATCAACCAAAAGCTTGACAACAGTGTTGATGGAGCAATCCATAATACGCGCTGTTGAACGCATGGAATTGCCCTCCACGAGTAGTTGGATAATTTTTGCACGTTCTTCTGTAGATTTTTGGTTCATACTTCAATTATATTACATAATACTTGAGCGCTCAAGCATATAAATTGGTTTACATCAAAGCATAAATTACTTATGATATAAAAATGGAAATGAGGAAGGTGCGGGATTCGAACCCGCGATGCTAAGTATGAGTTAGCACGCCTGATTTACAATCAGGTCCATTAAACCCCTCTGGCAACCTTCCATAATTTTAATTACCTCGGCATTGATTGTTGGCATTTGGCTTTGACTGCAATCAATCCGAGGTTTTACTTTATTTCAGTTAAGACATGTCTTCATCTCCCTCAAACTCAAGCAAGCCATAGGTGTTTGGAGCTGGACGTGTGAACACACGACCTTCTCGTACATAAGCTGCTAACGAGCTAATCAGTGATACTTGATTCTCCTTAGTGGGTTCTTTGCCGATCTCTTCTAAAATCTTATCAATGTACAAAGCTTCTCCAGCTTTTCGCAAAACTATGGATGCTTTCTCAATATCAGAACCGGGGCGAAATCTTATAGAAGTTGGCTTTTTTGCAGGCGAAGTTTCTTTTGGTAAGAGAGATAAGGCTTTCTCCCACACACTAATTTCTTGATTGTTCGAATCGATTCTTGCTTGGAGATCAGCATTTTCTTGACGTTTTTGCTCGATTTCGGCAAGAAATCTTTTTCTTGTACTCATTACATATCACTCTTTACATTTGAATAGTGACAATAATGGGAAATGCAGGAGTGACAGTCAAGCTAAAATTAGTCTTTATTTTTATCCCAACGTGCTTTTGCAGCTTTTTTAGCAATTGCACTTCTTTCTTCTGGTGAAAGCTTTGCAGCTCTCGCCTTCCCTCCCTTAAGGCCACCACGACGGCCTAGCGAAACAGCGGCTGGGTCTTTTTCAGAATCTTCATCTGATTTTTGTCCAGTAGCACGGTCAACGATGCTTTTTGCAATTTGGTTGATGTCTTTCTTCATAAACTATATTATACATCTTGACCGGTTAAGCATCAATCAATTATTCAAACTGATACAACACCAAATGACCCACAAGAATGGCTGAAAGCAAGAACCGAGGACATCAACATACTCATAACTTACAATGACACCATATTTAAGAAAAATCTGGATCGCTATAAATACCCAAACCGCTATCCAGACGAAGATTGCTCTGACGCCAGAGATAAAGGCCTAACCTCACTGCAAAGCCTCGAAAAAAGGTTAGAGAAAAACACATACCTGCTCGGCAATACACCTAGCCTTGCCGATATAGCAATCTTTCCTTTTATACGGCAATTCGCCAATGTTGATAAAGACTGGTTTTACGACCAAGACACACCAAAGCTACATGCTTGGCTAACCTATTTTCTGGAAAGCATGCTTTTTTTAGAAGTCATGACCAAGTACAAGCAATGGACCCCCGATTCTGACAAGACGTACATAAATTAACACATAATAATCAACCCACTATACTAAAAGTTACAGAAACAGCTTAAAAATTCCCCAAGCAAAAAATGACCAAATCAAGCCAATTAAATATCGTAAGCTTTCAAATTCCCGTGCATATTATTTTTCTGGACCTGTAAAAAAATAGAATTTAATGTCATATTGATGTTTCTAAAGACTTGAATTGCGTATAGCTGCCCTATGTTTATCAAAACAGTAAAAACCTCTCAGCCACCCCCTGATAAAATATCACGCATATCACTAGCGCTGATATTAAGCTCTTGCGTTGCCTTGACTGGGTGTATGGAGACGATTGAGGCACCTGAATGGATAAAGTCACCCAGCATTTTATATGAATCGACCTCTTCATCATCAGAAGAGGATTCCACAGAAGCGCCTTCAGAACCTATTTCTTCAGAAGATTTGCTGGATGCTGAAGGAGAGTGGGCCATCGTTGAAAAGAATGAAAGTTATGACCCATCACAAGCGCATATGCAGGCCAGAGAAAAAGTCGATCCTCGACGCCGCAAGAAAATGAAAGAATTATCACCACATTTTGAACCCCATGCAAAAAGTGGACGAGATCACAATGAGCGCATTTTGATGGTTAATGCTGACAAAGTACAAGACCCCCCGAATAACGAAGAAAACTCCGGCTTTTTTAGTCAGGTTAAGGGGCTTTTTTCAAGCTCGGATAATGATGTGCCAATACCCCATCCAAAACCTAGCTTTGCATCAAAGGCTGTCATAGCCAGCGCACCAACATCTAAAAATAAGATTATCAGGCCACCCGATCTTCCGGCTCGCAAGATCAAGGCTGAAAACATACAGATAAAAACTAATAGAAATGCATCGATCGACTCCGGCGTTTTGGATGCCGTTGTTTCAGAAAAGAAGCCTGAGAATAGCAAGATTTACTGGCAGGCACCTCCTCCACCCCACAGCGGCAAGTCGCCTAGCGCTCCAAAAGCACTGAAGAAAGCTGTGCCCCCCCCTGCTGCAACGCCAAAAACTAAGGCAAAAGCGACACGCGTTAGTACAGAGACACCACTAGCTAGAGAAACTATAAAAATCAACAATAAAACTAAAACAGTTTTTGGCCTCAGGAGCGGTCGCCATCCGGGCAAGACACGGCTAGCCATTGATATAGATGATGCGGCCGAGTTTAAAACAAAAATTGATCCGATACGGAACGTTTTGCGCATTAAGATATTGAACACAAACTGGAAAACTGATCCGCAAGGAAAGTTCAATAATTCCAGCCTTTTAGGCAGCTATGTTGTCAGCAAGCAAGAGGATGATAATAGTCTATTGTTGGAAATTCGCTTAAGACGTTCTTCTGAAATTTTGACAGCCGAGTTATTACCCCCCTCAACAACAAAATATCACCGGATTATGATTGATCTCAAGGAATAATCAGGCTGCCTTTGCATTGGGTTTATGCGTGCTTTCAGATGATATCTCTGCATTATTCTCAGTGACATCGAAGACATGCTCATCACTATTTTCCTGCCCCTTGGAACAAAAAAAACGTATTAACCGGACATAACGTTCGGGCTTAGATGAGATTGCCATATGCGCGAATAAAGATATCACCCAGACCACCATCATGACGACTTGTGGGATACCTGCCACAATACCCAACCAGCCAAATAAGCCTGTTATAAAAACAATACCCATAATGATCGGCGTTACGGCTTTAACAGGCAGTCCAGCCTCTATGAAATGATGGTGAAAATGCCCACGGTCAGGATCGAATGGATGCTTACCTTCTAGCACACGGCGATAAAATTGTGCGCAGATATCAAAAATCGGCAGAGCCAGAACCCATGCGACCGTCATTGGTACCATAGAATCGCTAGGCACGCGCGCGGCAAAGATAGCAAACCATGCCACAATCAGCCCCAGACACATACTGCCTGCGTCACCCAGAAAAACCGAGGCCTTACGACGCCATGGATTGCGCATATTATGGATCAAGAAACCGCCCAATGCGCCGATAAAAATAAAGAGCATCAGAGCGCGCTGTATATCCCCATGTACAACAGCGGCAAGAGCGAAAAAACCAAGCATAATTGTTGCTATGCCGCTTGCCAGCCCATCAAGGCCATCAATAAGGTTAATCGCATTGATCAAAAGAACTATCGCCGTAATGGTAAATGGAATTGCCAGCCAGCCCGTCCAGAGCATGTCATCCAGAATGCCAAAATCTCCCAGATATAAAATTTGAGCCTGACCAAAAATAACCACCAAAATAGCCGCAGCGATTTGCATGAAGAACTTCACCCACGCATTAATATCACGCTTGTCATCGGCCGCACCAGTAATTAACAGCAAGGTCATAGCCGTAAATAAAGGCCAGTATTCGTTGAAATCAATGCCAGCAAAAATTGAAACAATTATCGAAATTGGAAAAAGGACCAGCCCCCCTATTGGTGGCACGGCTTTGATGTGTTGTTTACGTCCGCCCGGCGCATCAATAATTCCGATTTTGCGAGCAAGTTTAACCGCAGGCATAATCAGCACAGCCACTGATACCAAGGCCAATAACGGCATGATGTAGAAATAGGCGTTTTGCCAATCATACATAAGAAAAAACCTGCATTGATTATTTGGTAGCCAAGCTTATCACATCAAAGCGCCATATAAATCAAGGTTTTTTAGAAAAAACAAATCTATCCACCTACTATGGCGACAGATAAACGCAAAAGATCAGAAATAAGACTGGATTGTTTCAAATGTGTCAACGCCCCAATCCCCGATTAATAGGACGGTGGCCAATATAGCAATAGAAATTCCGGCTATGATCAACCCATATTCAATGGCTGTTGCGCCATTTTCTTCTCTCAAATAATTCTTAATTATATTTTTCACAGCGGGCCCCTCACATAAGTCGTGCACTCCATCTATTTTCCTTCAAAAGCCATAAAATAAGGTTAAGATTTTGTAAAATTAGAAGTGTTTCACCGTCACAACGCTATCTATTTGATTTTCTTTATTATTAATCAAGCCCTCAAGAATATTAGCGGCGGCCAAACTACTCAGAATCCCGTGGGAACCATGTGCAGTTGAGATAAAAACCGGTATTTTTCCGTTAATTTGGTCAATTTGTCCGATAATCGGCATGTGATCCTTGGATGTTGTGCGAATGCCTGCTTTTTGATCGGTAATTTTATATTCCCTATCCAAAACAGGCAAATTCTGGACGCATTTCTGAATATTACTGTCATTATCTTCATCCAGCAAATCACTATGATCGAGCCACCTTTGAAAGGTGGAACCGATACAATGCACGCCGTTTAGAGATGGCGCAACATAGCCGCCATAGCCGATAGTGCATTTCAGGTTTTGAAGATTGCCTTCCGACTGGACATAGGTCACCTGCCCTCTCACGGGTTTAATTGGCAGTTCCGGATAGAAATGTTTTGCGCCCATCCCGCAAGCTAGAATGATGGCATCGCATTCTAAATCCTCAAGGTTTTCAATTTTTTGATTAAATTGGGTGTCAACATCTTTCGCGTAATAGGTACAGAGCTTTGCCGGAGATACAAAGCCCGAGCGCGGCAAATAGAGGGCATCATTTGGGATTTCTATGCCAGAGATTTTTGAAGCTTCGGTGGCGCTGACTAGGTGCATATCCTGATCTGACCATTCCCAACTCTCCACAGTTTTTGGGAAACGTTTTTGTTTTTTCTCATCGTTTATCAAATGAAGAGCACCGCAAGGGTTCCAGTCAATTTCACTTTTGGCTTTTTCAAAAACTTCGAGTGCCTTAAAAAATGCGGAAGAGTAAAACTCTGCAACCTTGTCTTTTTGCGCAGTAAACCTAGGATTATAAAGACCGATTTTATTGCCAGAAGCACCCGAGGCCAGAGAATCTGATGCCTCGAATATAACCGGCTCATGCCCTGCGTTTTTTAAGACATAGGCGCATGCCGTTCCGGCTAAACCCCCTCCGATAATGGCTATTTTCATGACTTGTTCCCTTGGTATGTTCCAACACACATTTCCCGCTTTCGGCCATAGCCTTTAACCTTTTGGACATCAAAGCCGGCATCTTGCAGGCCGCGGCGGACGAAGCCTGCGGCGGTGAAAGTTGCGAAGGTTGCATTCGGATTACTCAGGCGTGCCATGTTTTGGAACACTGTTTTGCTCCACATATCGGGGTTGCAAGATGGTTTAAACCCGTCCAGAAACCAGCAATCGACTTTGTCCTGCAATTTTGGCATTTCCTCATTCACATCCCCGAAAATCAGGATAAGCTCTCCGTCATCACCAATCGGCAAAACGTATTTTTCCTGATTTATGATGTCCGGATAAATGCTCAGATAATCATCCAGCACATCACCCAGTTCCTCTTTCCAATAAGACAGGTTTTCCCTTATGTAGTCTTTGGTAAGAGGAAACTTTTCAAATGATATATATTTAAAACGCTTTGGCTTGTTTTTATTTTTAAACCCCTGCCATGACTGTAAAAACACCAAAAAGTTAAGCCCCGTTCCAAAGCCGGTTTCTGCTATAACGAATTCTTCTGTTTTAAAATCCTGTAATCTCTCGGGCAGGTTATTGCCTTGCAGAAATACATAGCGGCTTTCGGCCAAACCATCATGCACCGAGAAATACACATCATCAAAATGCTCGGATTTAAGTTCTAAAGCTCTTGGCAGATCAGTCATTTTGTACCATCATGCAAAACTATTCGAATGTGTTTGTTGTACATTTTTTGCGTCATAATTTGAAAGGGTTTTATTTTATGTCATCTAATCCATTGCTCCAGATTTCCAGCTTGCCAAATAAGGCACCGACTTTTGACGAGATAAAGATTGAGCATTATCTACCAGCCATCGAAGAAGGCATTGAGATAGCCCGTAAAAACATCGAGGCCATTAAGGCCGAAAGCGCCGCGCCGGATTTTAAAAACACGATTGAGGCTCTGGATTTATGTTCCGAGTTGCTGGGTCAGGCGGCATCTGTGTTTTATAATCAGCTTTCGGCTATGGGCGGGGATGAACTTCATGCGCTGGCGGCGCAAATCGGGCCAATAAATTCGGCCTTTTCCAATGATGTGATGCTGGATGAGGATTTGTTCAAACGCGTTAAGGCCGTTTTTGACAGCCGCGATGATCTTGGCCTTAGCACCGAGGAATATACGCTTCTGGATGACACCTATAAGGGGTTTGTTCGCGCTGGAGCTTTGCTGGATGAAGAAAGCAAGAAGCGCCTGCGCGAGATCAGCGCCGAGTTATCAACGCTCTCCCCTGCTTTTGCGCAGAACTCGATTAAATCTGCGGAGAGCTTCGAGCTTGTAATTGAGGATGAAAAAGACCTCGCGGGGTTGCCGGATTCCGCCATTGAATCCGCCGCGCATGCCGCCGAGGAAAAAGACTATAAGGGGAAATGGCTATTTACACTAGATTACCCGAGCTTTGGACCCTTTATGCAATATGCTGATAACAGGGAACTTCGTGAGAAAATCTGGCGGGCTTTTACCTCGAAGGCTTTCGGTGATGAGTTTGATAATTGCGAGAATATCAAGAAAATCGTTTCGCTGAGGGATGAACGCGCCAAGCTATTGGGCTTTGAGACTCATGCGCATTATGTGCTGGATGAGCGCATGGCGAAATCGCCGGATATTGTGATCGAGTTTCTGGGTAAGCTTAAGGCCGCCTATAAACCCGCCGCGCAAAAAGATCTTGAGGAACTCAAAGCTTTTGCCAAGGAGCTGGATGGGCAAGATGATCTCAAGCCCTGGGATATCGGGTATTATTCGGAGAAGCTCAAGCACAAACTTTATGAATTCACTTCCGAGGATTTCCGCCCTTATTACCAGCTTGATAAAGTTCTGGATGGGTGTTTCCGGCATTTTGCCAAGCTGTTTAACATCGAGTTTAGACCTGCGAGCGGATATCAGCTTTGGCATAAGGACGTAAAAAGCTTCGAAGTTTTTGATAAGGATGATGGAAGCTTTATCGGTACACTTTTCGGGGATTTTCACCCGCGCAAAGGTAAAGGCCAAGGGGCGTGGAAGACCAGCTACCGTGATCAGGGGCTGTTTGATGGCAAGATCGAGCGCCCTGTTGTGGCGATTGTTTGTAACTTCACCAAGCCCACCAAGGAGCGCCCATCGCTTCTGACGCATGGGGAGGTTACGACGCTCTTTCACGAGATGGGGCATGCCGTGCATGCGTTGCTGTCGGATGTGACATATCGCTCTCATGCGGGGACGTCTGTGCTGTGGGATTTTGTAGAATTGCCATCGCAACTACAGGAAAACTGGTGCTTCGAGAAGGAAATGCTGGATGATTTTGCCGCGCATTATGAAACGGGCGAGAAAATTCCTGCCGCGTTGATTGAAAAGCTTCGTAAGGCACAGAATTTTATGACCGGCTGGGCGGGATTGCGCCAAATCGGCCTTGGAACACTGGATATGACGTGGCATACATGCGATCCGAGCACTATTGGCGATGTAGCCGCGTTTGAAGATGAAGCCACCAAGGATACTTCCCTCTTTCCGCGTTATGCAGGCCCGACCTCGACCAGCTTTGGGCATATTTTCGCAGGCGGTTATAGCTCAGGCTATTATAGCTATAAATGGGCGGAAGTTCTGGATGCTGATACGTATGAGCTGTTCAAGGAAAAAGGTATATACGATCAAGCCACAGCGCAGAGCTACCGCGAGAATATCCTGTCCAAGGGTGGTAGCGAAAAGCCGGATATCCTATATAAACGATTCCGCGGGCGTGACGCCGATCCCGATGCGCTCCTGCGCCGAGAGGGGTTGCTGGAGGATAAAAAGGCGGCTTAGCTATGCCTACTAATCTTCAAAAACTTGAGAATGACGGTTATTATATAACCGAGCCGATATGTGATACTGCGCTTATAGGTGAGTTAAAAAATCTACTTTCAAACCTACAGGCTGATGATAATGATGCCGTTAGAAAGAAAAATGGTGATATTTTTGGCGTGAGGAATGTCCTGAGCATCTCTCCGGTGCTATGGCCGATGATCAAGGGAAGTCCCATTTTTAAAATGGCTCAAGAGCTTCTTGGAGATAATGCAAGAATTGTTCGCTCTATCTATTTTGATAAAACCATAAATTCAAATTGGAAAGTGCCAATTCATCAAGACAACTCAATTGCAGTCACACAGAAGCACGAAGTTGAGGGCTTTGCACCTTGGTCAGTAAAAGCAGGTGTTCCACATACCCAGCCCCCTGAAAAAATACTAGATAAAATGGTAACATTTCGGGTTCATCTGGATAAGGCAACAGAAGATAATGGCGCTTTGCGGGTGATTTCTGGATCGCATAAACACGGTAAAATGAAACAAGATGATATTGTAAAATTTAGAAATCAATCGGAAATCGACCTATGCGAAGTTGATGAAGGTGCCATAATGGTAATGCGCCCTTTATTACTTCATGAATCTTCCGCAGGACAATCCCCTTCTAGACGCCGAGTGTTGCACCTTGAGCTAAGCGCTGACAGATTACCTACCCCTTTGGAATGGCATGAAAATTATAGTTAAATAATCGCAGGATTTTGCCGCCATATACCGTATAATCTTTGAGTAGAAGAGAGGCGCGGCCATTGGATAAAATAATCGGATTTTTTATTGTTCTGTTTTTTCTAGGCGTAGCATTTACTCTGATTGAAAAGCGCTTTGCCGCCAATAAGCATAAGAAAGTCTTTCGGAAAAGCTGGAAGCTGGATTTCTTTTACTTTCTCTTCAACCCCTCGGTTGGTGAGTTTCTTAAAAAAGCCAGCGCCTTTATTGTGATTGTACCGCTTTATATTCTGGTTGTTGGCGAAATTCCCACGGAAGAAACGTTCCAGCAAGGCTTTGGCCCACTGGGGGCGCAACCTCTTTGGCTTCAAGCTATTCAGATTTTGGTGATCGCCGATTTTATCGGATATTGGACGCATAGGCGGCTATTTCATACCTCGCCGCGCTACTGGAAAATCCATGCCGTGCATCATTCTTCGGAAAACCTGGACTGGCTGGCATCTGCTCGGCTTCATCCTCTAAATGAGATCATTAACACTCTTGTCTTTGCTGTGCCGCTTGTTTTGCTCGGCTGGAGCCCCATTAGTGTGGCCTCCGTCACGCCGTTTTTAATTCTTCACGGGCTTATGCTTCATGCGAATGTGAATTGGACGTATGGGAAGTTGCGCTATGTGATTTCCTCGCCTGTGTTCCATCGCTGGCATCATACCAAGATTAATGAAGGCGGGATGAAGAACTTTGCAGGGCTGTTCCCGATCTGGGATATTCTCTTTGGTACATTTTATATGCCCAAAGGACAATACCCACAAAACTTTGGAATTGATGAGAATATGCCCGAAAGCTTTAAAGGGCAGATGCTTTATCCGTTCAAGAAAAATTTGTAATTTTCTATGCCAGAATGCTATATTGTCATAAGAAAACAATAACGGGTGAACGCATTTTAAATGGGTGTTTCAGATAATCATATAGCTATGGGCCTTGCATCTGCTGCAATAACATTTTCGGCAGCCGCAAATGAGCCTTATATAGAGCAACAAACCTCGGATATAGATGATGGTAAAAAGGCCGCTTGTACGGTGCGCCTGAATGAATTCGAAGGCAGCAAAACAGAACCCATTGATACGCGTTATATTGGCACACGTTTTGCCGATCCTGGACATGAAGATTATGATTCCGGTCTTTTCTGGAGTGCTGGGTGGCGTGGTATCAGTTATTATCAGGAAGAGCGCATTGCGCACAAATTTCCTGATGAAATTCACGGCACATTTCAAGCCGAAATTAACTTACATGACTGGCATATGCCAGACGGCACGTATTATGATGCCGGAGGCGCTTTAGATCGTACACCCAAATACCTTGGTTCAGTTACATTTGGAACAAATGGAGAGCTTTATGATGCTCAACATACCAATTGGGGGCGGAGCGCAGAAATTGAGATAGACAATCCTGGAACTTGTTTGTACATAAGGGGTTTACTAGAAGAAGCACAAAAAACACCGCCTGATTTTCATCTTTTTGCTCCCTTATTTGGCAATGAAACAAATGCAAGCTTTACAAATAGAATTTGGGAAATCACCGGTCAGTCCAGTGACTTTGATACGTTACAAAATACAGACGGTATTACGATGCTCGACCGCTCAGATCTTTTAGAGGAAAAAGGCATTGATCCGAATGCAAATCGTGATAATCCTGATTTGATCGCTCCGTACAAGCCCTAGAATAGCTCCATGAGCATACATCTGGCCGAGCCGCCACCGTATTTCTCCAGCGTGGTGAGGTCGGGGCAGATCAGGGTTTCGTAGTGCTTGCCTATAACCGATCTTTGCTCTGGCGTTAAGGCTTCTAGTGCGGCCTTGGACATGGTGAGCATCTTTTCATCATTTGTGCCGACGACTTCTAGGGCATTGCCGCAATTTGCCTGTAATTGCTCCATTGTAATTTCGATCACGTCGTGGGTTTCACGCAGACGTGCCAGAACTGTTTCGCGTAGTTTTTTATCCGTAATGCATTCCGAGCAAATTCCCGCCATATCGGTGCCGATATACATCAGAAAATCCGTGTGATAGACGGGAATCCCTGTGTGGCTTTTGGTTTCGAACATGATTAGATCATAGCCCATAAGATCAGCCCATTGCTTTGCCAGATCGGGGTCGGTGCGTTTGGATAGACCTGCATAAGCGCGTTTATTCACATGATCAGCAACTATACTGGCGGTACTTTCGAGGGCGCGGCCTTCGGCTTCGTAATGGCTCCAATCGGTGACATCTGTGTAATATTGAGATAGCCAGTCCGTGATGCGCTGTGTGCGCTCGGCGGCGCGGTTTTGATTGAGCATAGGATAGAGGATTAGCTTGTCATTCTCATAGGTCGAAGCCCAGTTTGGAAAGACCATATCGGGGCAACCCGGTTCTCCTAGCAAGGTTGTGACCATTACGCCCTGTTCGACCAAGAGGTCTCGGTAATTTCTGAATTCCAGTCTGGATTTTACCAGAAGCGCCCTTTTATCCTCTTGCCCCTCTTCGACTTGATAGGCGTTTGTCTCCATCGTTTCGGGATTTGCGTAAAACACCGATGGTTCGATCATAAAAAGATGGTTGGTGGATTGTTTCATTTTTGTCCTGCAAAAGATTTATTTTTCAAAGAATAGAACAGATATCTTAAGACTATCATAAAATGCTTGGATTTTTGACATGGCTTTGTCTTTTCGAATATTCTTGTGTATTAGAGTTTGAAAGATAAAAAACTGTTATGGCACAAAATTTTATACATCTGGATCGAGATCACCCCATTGAACCACAACTGGTTCCGTTATTACGGCAAGATGGTTTTGATGATCCTACAGCACTTCAAGCATTTGAAGATAGGCTTATCCGTCTGAATTATAAAGGCGGTGCGAATGTTCCCTATGACCAGCCAGAGCGTATTCATGAATTGGCTAAAGAAAACTATGCCCCCGCTATTGAAGCCATTCATAATGCACGATGCCTTTTAAGCACATGGGGTTTAAGTGATAAAACATCTGCTTTTTCTAAGGAAGACGAAAAAAAAGTTCTTCAAAATATGAAATTTGGGAATGGTTCTAAAAAACATCGCTATGGCGATAAAAGATGGCCACCAGAAACCAGAAAAGAAGCCTTGCTCTATGATTTTGGCTTTGAGACACCCGAAAACACACTCGCGCCAATCATAGAAAATATAAAGCATATGCTTGCACAAGAAGAGCTAACGAATAGCTATATACGTAATGAAGAAACGCATTTTCGAATGAAAATTGCTTTACACAGAAAACCTGTCACTTGGTCATGTGAAGCTGCGGTAGCAGAAAGACTATCCTCAGAAACAGGCATGAGAGGAATACCTCTTGATCAAGAACTCAAATCTGTTTTATTTCGTGCTCATCAAAAAGATAGTGGTCAGGAACATTATATTGCCATGCATATTGACGGTAGCAAAACCATTCCTGATCCCAATCTAATTTTGCAATCGACGCTTTTGGCCTCGCGCCTTGAAGTTGATGGTTTTGATCATGCATTAGCAGAGGAATTTGGGCTTGCCACCGGACGAGTGAATGTTTTTTCACTTCAACAGCAAGCCGAAAAACTTGGTAAACCTCTCTTTCAGATTTTTGACTCGGCTCTTTATAACACGCGTTCCGGTTATACCAATATTGGGGCTAATAGTTGGGGATTGGAAGTCACTGATGATCGAGGCCCTTATTTATTCTCGGCACATATTTCAGGACACGCCCAAAACAAGCCGCTGAAATATTTTGTTGATTTCGCAGATTTTAGTTTAATTGAAAGCGTCAACGAACTCGAAAAAGAACGCATTCGAGAAGAGGAATTACGCGCTGGCATGATCGCAGAGCTTACTTCGTCCCTCAAGTAATGAAATTGCCTTTTCCGTCATGGGCGCGATATAGCCTGCCTCGAGAATCCGTTGATATCGTTTATTCAAAAAAGACGCCCCGATATGGAACGTATCAAAACTATCTTCAAATTTGGCTTTCATGCCCTGACGGTGAAATCTTACTTTAAATCCTGTAGGGTCTTCATTGAAATCACATTCTTCGAGTGTGACATCATCAATGTCTTCTTCCCAATTTCTCGATCGAAATCGATTGTCACTTATGACCTTTTCAAGATGTTTATTACTGTTGATGTTTAACATAGCACATCCCACACATTTAAATATTGCCTGTTTGATTTAGGCATATTGTGCACTACACAATAATAAAAAGCAAGATTATTACTAAACACTGCAAATAAATTACAAGAATTACTTAAATATCACATATAAGGACTTAAAATTGGTATTTTTCTACAGTAAAAACTTGATAAAAATCAATTTTTTAAACTTCACCCATGATATGGACAACGAATCGGTTATCTTCTAGCGTTTTCACAAGCTCTTTGACGTGGTTCTTATCGCGGGCTTCAATTACAATATCCAGTTCTGCTCGCTTGAGCGAAACTGTTTGCATGAGACGCTGGTGTATCACTTCAATTACGTTTGCCCCTGCCTCCCCGATAATACGAGAAATATCAGAAAGCTGTCCGGGTGTATCATCAATTTCAAAACGCAAGCGTGCGATGCGTCCATCACGCACAAGACCGCGCATAATCAATGTAGAAAGTGTTCTGGAATCAATATTACCGCCACATAAGACCAGACCGACTTTTTTGCCTTTAAAATGATTCAGATTCTTTTGAATAACGGCCAGACCTGCACCTGCGGCGCCTTCTGCCACAAGCTTTTCGTCACTAAGGAGATCAAAGATTGCATTTTCGATTTCCTCTTCACTGGCAGAGTAAATATGATCAACCAGCTTCTTGATAATCTTTATATCTTTGCTGGAGGGTTCTTTTACTGCGATACCTTCCGCCAGAGTAGATGGCCCTGCCTTGAATTTTCTTTTTTCCACTTGCGCCATAACAGCGTCAAAGTTTTCTGCCTGTGCTCCGATTATTTCAATATCGGGTTTAATGCCCTTTAGAGCTGTAGCCACACCAGCCATCAAGCCGCCGCCGCCAATGGGAACAACAACCGTATCAAGATCAGGCACTTGCTCGATCATTTCAAGCCCCAATGTGCCCTGCCCGCAAACAACGGCATCATCATCAAAGGGATGAATAAAGGTCATATCTTTTTCTTCAGCCAAACGCATGGTTTCACCGACTGATTCATCAAAGTTATTACCATAGAGCACAACTTTTGCCCCGAAATCCTCGGTTTTCTGGATTTTATTAAATGGCGTCCCATTGGGCATAACAATAATTGAAGGAACTCCAAGGCGCGTTGCATGATAGGCTACACCTTGCGCATGATTACCTGCGCTGCACGCAATGACACCTTTTTCCTTTTGCTCTTTGTTCAGTGTCAAAAGCTTATTTAGCGCACCACGTGCCTTAAATGCATTTGTATGCTGCAAGTTCTCAAGTTTTAGATATAGCTCTATGCCTAAATGTAACGAAAGACGCGTTGCCTTGACGGTCGGTGTTCTTATCACCGCGTCTTTTATTTTCTCATGCGCTGCGCATACTGATCCAAAATCAATCGCCATAACTCATTGCCTTATATTCACAAGAACAGCAATGTAAAACTTTCTTTTGCGAATAGCAATGGCAGCAAATGTCAAAGGATATTATTTATGACCATCGGTCAGGATATGTAATGGATATGCGCCATAATCAGGCGGCGACATCTTGCAGGCTTGATAGTATTTGGCATATTTAGGAAGCTCCAGACTCACTAAGCTATTTTGGTTTTCCTGCAAGCGGCCAACCATGTTTCTAAGTGCCCGCTTGTTTCGAACATCTCCAGCACCACCCTTTATTTCGTTACCAACAGATATAAAGTCTTCAATACCTTTATTCAGCTCTTTAATCTTATTCATTGCCTGAGGCGTACACTCGACTTTTTCTTCCACCTCAATTTCGTCATCATAATTTAATTTGTAACCATCCTTGTGATAACCAGGCCATGGCCATTCTTGCTCGTTATTGGCTTTTGATTTTTGAGATGCTGTCAAGGATGGAGTGTCCCGATTCTTATTCTTTTTTGAATTATATACGGGTATAGAGCTACTGGACTTGCTTTGCGTTTTTTCAACGGCACTAACAGGCAGCATGCTGTACGTATATACAACCAGTACAATCAAGCAAAATGGAATAAAAAATTTCAAAGTCTTTTTCATGATCAAACCATAATATAACTGTTTTAAAGTATAGCCTATTCCAATACGAAAAGTAAAATACTACACATTAATTCTATCTTTTTATTTTATTATAAAGACCCAAAACCATAATTCTGGTATAGTGATTCTCAGATGGTTTACGATTCAGTAGCATATTCTAACCTCATATATGATCCGGATAAAATCATATCCGAACTTTCTTTTTTACTTACGTTTCATCCTACTAAAAATCAGGCTTTGTGCCTGATTTTCTGCGTTTAACACCTATTTTTTCAAAGGAGAATGCCATGACTAAGAAATCCCGCAAATCGCGCAATAATTCTGCCAAGGATAATATTCACCATTTTGCTCAGAAAGATACGTCTTGGCATCCTTTGGATTCGGAGATAGATGGACGTAGGGATCAGAAGTATCGCAAAAATATAAAGCCCAGATCCGAGGGACAAAAAGAGCTACTTGATGCTATTAAGAACTATAGCCTGACCATGGCAATTGGCCCTGCCGGTACAGGGAAAACCTATCTGGCCATATCCTCGGCAGCCAAGGCCCTCGAAGAAGGTCGGATCGAGCGTATTGTTCTTTCAAGGCCTGCTATGGAAGCAGGCGAATCACTTGGCTATTTGCCTGGTGATATGCAGGAAAAAATGGCCCCCTATCTTCGTCCGCTCTATGATGCGCTAGGCGACCGGATGGGCGGCAAACGCGTGCGCCAGTTAATTGAAGACGGGACTATCGAAATTGCGCCGATTGGTTTTATGCGCGGACGTACACTGAATAATTCCTTTGTGGTTATTGATGAGGCGCAAAACTGCACATACGGACAGCTCAAGATGATCGTCTCAAGACTTGGCTGGCATTCAACGATGGTAATTACAGGTGATCCCGATCAATCGGACTTGCTGGACGGCCTATCTGGATTGGCAGAAATTGCAAAACGTCTCTCTGTGCTTAAGAATGTAGCCATATGCAAACTAGACCAGACTGATATCGTACGTCACCCTCTTGTTTCAGAGATGCTTGGCGTGTTGTCCGATCAGGCTAGCGCCTAATAAAGAACTTCTGGCATATTGTGTATATTGATGATTGTGCCTTCGGAAAACTTATTTGGTTCTACGAAGGAATAATTAGCAATGCGAAGCTTTTGTGATGTTTCATCAATGGGGGTCGGTGTATTTTCTGTTTTTACACCCAAACTGTCAAAAATGCCTTTTAGCTCAAGCGCGAGTTGATTGGCGTTGCCGGCTTCTGCTGAAAACTCAATCACGAGAGGTAAAAACGACTTATTAAACCCCTGAGAATCATATGAATTCATACCCGTATCATCGGCTATCACATTGTCGACTGCAACATCAATTTCATTAATAATTTTTTGGCCATTTTGAAAGATTGAGCTAGCACCATGCTCATTTGCCCATTTGATAACCGCCTGAGCTAAAGCGCTTTCTTTTTCTAATTCATCCATTTTATTGTAACCCGCTATAAATTTTCAAAACTTTACATTGCCATAAAATAACATATTTATCCAACTTGACAAAAAAGGAATATTGTCCTATTATGTACAGGCGTTTATGGCTTTGAAAAAACCCATACGCTTGTAAAAACATTTTATGTGGTTTATACACCACTCAAACAAACTAAAAGAATATCATTTAAATTCAATACCTTAAGATTTTTGTTTTTTATTTTACAAACGAACTGAAGGATGATGAAAAAAATATTTTGACATTCAAACTAGACAAAAAGGCATTGCGTTCTGCTCCCTTTTCGCTAAATTCGTTGTCATGCATTGGCTTTTCTTTACATCAATTGTTGTTTTTGGCGCAACAGGCATCCATTTCTTTTCCAAGTTGGCAAAGGGTACGATGGACCCGTTTGTCGGTCTTGTTTACACAACGGGGGCAGCCTTTATGTTTGCCCTGCTCTTTTTGCCTATGGCGCAAGGTGATTTGGCTAGATCCTTTTCCACCTATAATAAAGGCGTTGTTTTTTACGCGCTCGTTGGACTTTGCATCACGATTGCGCATATCGGCATATTCCTGATGTTCCGTGCCGATGCCCCGATGAGCATCGCGACACCGTTAGCACGTTTTGTTCCTGCTATTCTTGCAGTTTTTCTTGGGGTTTTCTTTTTTCATGAAAGCCTTAAACTCACACAAATCTTGGGTTTGGTTTTAGCCGTAATTGCTGTTTTTCTAGTCACAAAACCTGCCTGATTTATGCTATAATAATAGCTGGTAAAAATAAATAAGGGACAAAAACCAACCATGCCTAAATACGACCCACCGCTTAAGGATATTCAATTTGTCTTAAATGAGGTTTTGAATGTTGATCAGCTCTCTAGCCTAGAAGGGTTTGAAGATTTCTCGGGCGAGCTTGCGGAGCAGATTATCGAGGAAGGCGGGAAAATCTGCAAGGATATTCTTTTCCCCTTAAATCAGAGCGGCGATGAAGAGGGCTGCACCTTTGATAATGGTGAGGTTAAAACGCCTAAAGGCTTTAAGGAAGCCTATGACACATTTGCCGAAAATGGCTGGTGCGGTTTAGCTTGTGATCCCGAATATGGCGGGATGGGCATGCCTGTGGCGGTGAATACCGTCATGCAGGAAATGATCTGTAGTGCGAATATGTCTTTCGGAATGTATCCGGGTCTTTCGCAAGGGTGCTATGAGGCTTTGCATCAATTTGGAACGGATGAGCAGAAGCAAACCTATCTGCCTAAGTTGATCGAGGGTGTGTGGTCTGGCACGATGTGCTTGACCGAGCCGCATTGCGGGACTGATCTGGGTTTGATCAAAACCAAAGCCGAGAACGGCAAGGACGGCGCTTATAAGATCACAGGCACCAAGATTTTTATCTCCGCCGGAGAGCATGATTTAACCGAGAATATTGTGCATCTGGTTCTTGCTAGACTGCCTGATGCGCCAGAAGGTGTTAAGGGAATATCCCTGTTTGTTGTGCCGAAATTTATGCCTGAAGGCAACGGCGTGGGCGAGCGTAATAACGTGGCTTGCGGGTCGATCGAGCATAAGATGGGTATTCATGCGAACTCGACTTGTGTGATGAATTTTGATGATGCCTATGGCGAGCTTGTCGGTGAGCCGCATAAGGGTCTCAAGGCCATGTTTATCATGATGAACGCGGCGCGGCTTGGCGTTGCTATGCAAGGGCTTGGTATTGCGGAAGTGGCATATCAGAATGCTGTAGTGTATGCCAAAGACCGCTTGCAGATGCGTAGTCTTACGGGGGTCAAAGCGCCTGATAAGCCCGCCGATCCGATTATTGTGCATCCGGATGTTCGGCGCATGCTCTTGAAATCCAAATCTATTATTGAAGGGTGCCGCGCTTTGGCTTATTGGACGGGGCTTTCTCTTGATTTGGCTGAAAAAGAAACCGATTCGAAAAAGGCCAGACAAGCCGATGATCTGGTTGCCCTCCTCACCCCGATTATCAAAGCCTATCAGACAGATATGGGTTTTGAGCTGGCCAATGATTGCCTGCAATGTTATGGCGGGCATGGTTATATTCGTGAATGGGGCATGGAGCAATATGTGCGGGATGCGCGCATCGCCCAGATTTATGAGGGCACGAACGGGATACAGGCGCTTGATCTTATTGGCCGTAAAATGGCGCAAGGGTATGGGCGTTTGCTGCGGCGGTTCTTCCACCCTGTGCAGGAGTTTATCAACGAGCATCAAGCCAATCAGGATATGCAGGAATTTATCTTCCCCTTAGCCAAGGCCTTTGCCAAGCTCCAGCAAAGTACGGCGATGGTTGCGCAGAAAGGCTTGAAGAACCCCGATGAAGCAGGCGCGGCGAGTGTGGATTATTTGAGGCAATTTGCGTTAGTGGCTCTGGCCTTTATGTGGTGCAAGATGGTGCTGGTGGCAAAGGCAAAGCTGGAGTCTGGTGAAGGCGATAAAGATTTTTACGACGCCAAGATCAAGACAGCGCAATTTTATATGGCTAGAGTTTTACCCGAATCGGATGCGCGATTTAAGATGGTGCTGGCTGGCGCGGATACGTTGATGGTTATGGATGAGGCTGCGTTTTAACGCTCCCCTTCAGCGTCACCCCCGCGATGAGCAGAGCGAATTTATACAGCGGGGGTCCATATGCGAGCGGCAAAGCCGCTCACTTTTTTCTGGATCCCCGCCGTCCAAGCACGCCTTTGGGCGTGCCGCGGGAATGACGATTATTTTATAGGATCTTGACTGTAGTTTCTAAAGTCTTCTAAGCAACGTAATCTTGATATCGCCGTAAGTTTTTTCTTCATCCATGATGCACTTCTCCGGCAGATTTATAGCGGCTTGTTTTTCTGTTTCGCAGACGATCCAAGCGCCATCGGCGAGCCAGCCGCCTGTCACCAGCATGGGTAATATTGTATCCACTAACCCCTTATGATATGGCGGGTCGAGAAAGACTAGATCAAACGAATAATCGGAACACGCCCCCAATTTGGACGAATCTTTTAGCCAAAATTTTACTTCTATTTCAATACCTAAAGCTTGTGCATTGTCTTTAGCACAATCCAGAGATGCTCTGTGCTTATCTACGAAAATGCAAGAACTTGCCCCGCGGGATAAAGCCTCGATGCCCAGTGCTCCGCTCCCGCAGAAGGCGTCAAGTACATGCGCGCCCTCAATACTCCCTCGGCTATGGAGCATATTAAACACAGCGCCGCGGATTTTGTCGCTGGTCGGGCGGATATCACGCCCCTTTGGTACGTCGATCCTTCGCCCCTTATATTTTCCGGCTATAACTCTCATATAAAAACTTATTACTCGTTTTCTGCAGGTTTTAAATCAGTCATTCTTTTTGATTTCACTAACTTACTAATGGATTTCTCAATGTTAATTAAATTTACTTTTTCTAGAACTATCAGATTTTCTTCCATAAAGAAGCCATCTCTAGACAGATTGGCATTAGCCTCCTGAAGTAGCCTAGTAGGATCATAAAAATTCAGGTTATATTTCTTATCATTAAAAATTAGAGAACATGAATGCCAGCCTTTTGCCTCTACCTCGTATTCATACTCACTAAAGTCTTCATCAATTAATAGTTTGTAGCTAGTCATAAAGTCCTCTTTAAGGTTAACTTTTCTTATCCTTGAAATAGCCCTGAATTTGGTGTTGTAGCACATTGGGTTTGACCTCGATCGCGTGCCCGCGCGGAAGCTTACCCAGAGAAAACGGGCCGTAATCCGTGCGGATCAGGCGGGTAACTTTTAGCCCCAGCGCTTCCATGACTTTGCGGATTTCGCGGTTTTTGCCCTCGCGCAGGGCAATCTTTAGCCATGTATTCGTGCCCTGCTTTTCCTGCTCGTCAATGGTGGCTTCGATGGATTTATACTGCACGCCCTCGACCTTAATTCCGGTCTTGAGACGCTCCAGCCTTTTGGGGTCGACTTTGCCGTGTACCCGCACGCGATAGCTCCTCTTCCAGCCAGTAGCAGGGAGTTCCAGATAACGCGACAACCCGCCATCATTGGTCAGGAGCAACAGCCCTTCTGTGTTTAAATCCAGACGACCTATGCTGATGACGCGCGGCAAGCCTTCCGGCAGTTTATCAAAGACAGTGTCACGCCCCTTTTCGTCCTTATGGCTTGTGACCAGACCGGCAGGCTTATGATACAGAAACAGCCGTGTTTCTTCTTCCGCGCCCAAGACTTTACCATCGACGGCGATTTTGTCCTCGTCCGTTACGTTCAAAGCCGGAGAGTTAATCACCTTGCCATTAACCTGCACGCGCCCCTTTTCGATCCATTTTTCGGCATCGCGCCGTGAACAAAGCCCTGCCCTCGCAATTCGCTTTGCAATTCTTTCGCCTTTATGCTTATCTTCGGCCATGAGCAATCCTTTTCAATTTTCAGAAGATGACCATATCTTTATGCGCGCCGCTATGGAAGAGGCAAAAAAGGCTGCTTCACGTGATGAAGTACCCATTGGTGCAATTATCGTTGATCCTACAACTAGAGAAATCATAGCGCAGGATGGGAACAGGACGCGGGAATTGAAAGACCCCAGTGCGCACGCCGAGGTTCTGGTAATACGTGAGGCCTGTAAACTTGCCGGAGCACAGCGCATTCCCGATCTAGATCTTTATGTGACGCTGGAGCCTTGTGCAATGTGTGCAGGTGCGATTTCCTTTGCCCGTATCCGGCGTGTGCTCTTTGCTGCCATAGATCAAAAAGGCGGCGGGGTTTTGCATGGCGGTAAATTCTATGAACAACCGACCTGTCACCACAGACCAGAAGTCCTTTATGGCTTGGCTCAAGATGAGGCTGTAGAAATACTTAGAACGTTTTTTAAATCCAAGAGATAATCATAAAATGCTTAATCCTTTGTATCTTATAGATTTTTTTACGTTTCCTTAGTAAAGTATGTCAAAAGTTTGCAAAATTATTGAAAATCCAATAAAATCTGTCTATAGTTTGAAAAAATGCGGGAAAACTGAGAATTTAGTTATATTGAAAGGGTGATAAAATGAGTGCAATGGGACATATGTCAAGGGGTGAGATTGAATCAGCTGGCGTGCGCGTTGGGGCTGATGGAAATCGTCAAGAAGTCCACTTAGATGTTAATCAAAGCCAAACAGTCGCAAAACAAATGGACCTCGTTGCTCCTGCGGATGGACGCGCTTCGGGTAGCGTTTATTTGAGCGAAGGTTGGACTGTTCGGCAAGATTCCAATGATGTCTCTCAGATCATGGAAAAACTTATTAATAGCGATTCCGTTACCGCAGGTGGTGTTATTAAAGCATTAAAAGAAATGCAGTCTGATGGTGCTGGTAACGGCATCAGAGTGACCTTTAGTGATGATGACTATTGGTTTAATGACGGCTCAGGTAAAAATGTAGAATTAACTGATGAACTGCTTGAAAAGATACTTGATGGTTCTATTTCAGATGCAAAAATCACCTTTGATAATAATGGCCGCGATTATGAAATTACAATCAAAGAAGGCGAAATTGTAGATTACCGTGACGGTTATGAGGATGAAATTCCTGAATCTGTAATGGAAATCGCAGAGAGAGTAGCACATGAGACTGGTGAAGCCGTAACTGTAGTCCCTATTACAGATGGGTATGACCCAGAAGGTTCCGTAGTCTTTGATGACAGATCGGGACCATATGCAGAAGAGAATCCCAGTAAGGTTGGTTATATCTTTGTCAATGATAAGGGTGAAATTATTAATATTCCTGATGACGGTCCAAGCGTTGGTAGTCCAGGTCACAGCAGCGACCTGACAATGGAGCCCGGCAGTAGTTCTAGTCGCCCAGGAGGCAGCAGTGATGGTCCACATATTTATAATCCGAGAGGAGAGGCAGGACCAATCAATGTCGATGACTATAAACCGGAAGAAAAACCAGAATTTGAATATGAACCATATGTAGACTGGCGTAAGATGCCTGTAGAGACGGCAGAAGACCTAGGTGAAATGTTGAAGCTCGCTGCTGAAGATAGTCTATCTATTTGGGTAGATGATCCGGAGATCATTGAAAACTTCCAACGTGAAATAGACACCATTATTGAGGCTGGCGGCTCCGAAGAGGACATGAAGGAAGCCCTTAAGAATGCTTATGAAGGCCTTAAAGAAACATTGAGTGAGTTACCAACCCGTGATGATATGATGGAGGGTCGACCTCGTGGTATGTGGATTGATAGTGTTTTAGAAGATGTTGATAAAAGAATCGATAATTTGGATAACCCTAGAGCCGAGAATGAAATTACATTTGATGCGGGAGATCTAGAAGGACATATTTACACTGATTGTTGGGGCACTGGAAACCTTAACCCAGATGGTGTTTTGCTGTCATATGAAGAAGGACAAGGTACTATTCCTCGTCTCGATGAAACGCTCAGTTTGCAAAATGCAATGTTAGAATACGCAAAATTAAAAGGTATAGAAATTGATCTCGGAAATACAGGCCCTAATGGGGATGGAGCAGATGGTCAATATGGTAAGATTATGACTGCACGTGTTGCAGATATACAGGGGCTCTTTGACATGGATGTTTCGGGTGTTGCAGATTCTAATCTAATGAATAGATTAAATACAGAAATTGAAGCACTCAAACTAGCACAAGACACACTTGTTGCATCTGCCGATAATACGGCGAGTGATGAATATACATCAGACGGTCAAACCTCTGTTGTTGGTTTCGGTAGCAAAGTCTAAAAAGATTTTAAAATAGACCGAAAAGAGCCTTTATTAAGGCTCTTTTTTTATGCAATATCGCCTCTTTAAATATTAAGCTTTCAAATAGATTACGCGCATGCAAAAAACCCATTACATGACTCCGAAAGGATATAAAAATCTGGCTGATGAGCTAGACTTTCTATTGCATAAGGAACGTCCAAAAATTGTCGATATTGTCTCTTGGGCGGCAGGCAATGGTGATCGCTCGGAAAATGGAGATTACATCTATAATAAAAAGCGCCTGCGGGAGATTGATCGGCGTGTGCGCTATTTGACCAAGAAGCTGGACGATACGCAGGTTGTTGACCCAAAAAATCAGCAAAATCTGGATCGTATTTATTTCGGAGCTACTGTGACTTACGCCAAGGAAGATGATAGCGAGATTACTGTTACCTTGGTTGATGTGGATGAAGCGGATTTTGATCAAGGGAAAATTAACTGGCATTCCCCTGTCGGGAAGGCCTTAATGAAAGCTGAAGAAGGTGATGTGGTTAGGGTTCGCACTGGTAATGGCATAGAAGAGATTGAAGTTATTCGTATCACTTATATGCAAGAATAGTAATTTTTTGGACTTTTCTATAAAATTACTGTAGAACTAAAAGAAAAAAGAAAAAAGAAAAGCGGTTGAATATGGCTTTTATCAATGACAATACAGGAAAATCGGTAACGCATGATCCCGAGCGCGGTATTTCAATGCATGAAATACCTGCAGGCCCTGATCCTATCTTTCCTTTTGTTCTCAAATGGCACGATAAAGACATAAAATTTGCCGGAGAAAATGAAATAAACAGATATCAAAATGATGAGGGTAAATGGCGTTTTAATTATGATTGGACCATCATTTCTTTGACGATACCTGAAGATTTTCCTGAAAATCTGGAAAATATTAAACAAGTCATTTCGGAAGCGCTTACTTGCTTTGGAGAAGGTTACGATAACTCTCGTGTAAACGAAGTCAAAGTTGCATTTGAAGAACGCGCCGAAAAAGCACAGGGGTTTTATTGATATGGAACCTGTGCCACAGATATATATAGACCAGCTTCATGAAGCAAAAGGCAATATTAAGGCAACACTGCATGTCCTGAATAATGTTGAAAGAGAACAATATATTCCTCTTGACGACCTGCTTGATACTGTCAGAAATATGTCAGCCGCCATGCCCCAGAAAATACGTGATAGAGTCAATGGTTTTTTATTCGGGAGCGGCAGTATTCATATGCGTCCTGATAAAGAGAGGGTTGGTTATCAGAAATATACATCCCGTCTGGCAGAAGATGAGTTCAGGCTTGTCAGTATTGCTCATACAGATGCTCATAGATTTATAGAACTTGGCTCTAATATTGATGATGAGCATGAATTTGGATTTATGTCTCATCTACGAAAAACATTAATTGCTACTGATCATCCCCTCACTGCCAAAGAGATCATGCATGGCTATCAGGGAGATAATGGCAAGCGCGTACCCGGAGTCTGGGACGATGTCTCACAGAGATATGCTGATAATGCCTTTGGTCATATTGTGACAGTTACACCGCATTCTGATCCAAATCGGGTTTTTGTACAAAGTGAACTGCCAGCCCTAATCCAAAGCATTCTTGAAAGTGATGATATAAAGACAATTAATGGGCTTGATGCAGCCCTTTTTGCAGATTCATATCTGGCTTTAAAATCTGCACATGTTCCAGAAGATGAAATATATCAAACGATTGATCAGGTCATCATACAACCCTCTTCGATTGAAATTATGAGACGCTATGACAATGAGTTTACATGTGATTTGGGTGTAGTTGCAAAACATGCCTTTTCAGTTGCCATCATGGAAGAATTCGCAGAAACACTGCAATCTGCCTTGCCTTTACAGGAGATGAGACCCACCCCTTTGGAAGAACTAGACTGTGGGCAGTATAACAACCAAACAAGCCCTGACCAACAAGGCGGTCATCCACAAACAATAGAAGCACTTTACCATTAACCTACTCATCGATTACTACTGTTTTGATATTTACGAATTCGTGAATACCGATCTTGGAAAGTTCTCGTCCATAGCCCGATGATTTTATGCCGCCAAATGGCAAGCGTTGGTCCGAGGCTACAATCTTATTGATAAACAGAGCGCCTGCTTCGACATTGTTTATCGCATAATCTTGCTCTTGATTGTCATTTGTATATATTGCCGTGCCCAAGCCAAATCGGGTTTTATTGGCGATACTAACCGCCTCTTCTATGTCCTTAATCTTAAACAGGCTGGCAACAGGTCCAAATAGCTCTTCTATATCGGCGGGGCAGCCTTCGGGGATATTATCCAAAAGGCCGGGTTGGTAGTAGAATCCTGCTCCATCAATTTTATGAGCGCCGCATAGAATTCTTGCACCAGCAGCAACACTATCTTGCACTTGGCTGTCAAGCTCGTCACGAATTTGCGCGCTTGATAGTGGCCCCACATCAGTTTGTCCATCCATTGGGTTTCCCACTTTAAGCGTTTCAAATTTTTTAATGAGTCTGGCTTTAACTTTTTCATATATCTCCTGATGCACAATATAGCGTTTTGCTGCGATGCAGGTTTGTCCGTTATTATTGATACGAGCCTTTACTGCATCACTAATAGCTTTATCCAAATCACAAGAAGGCATGATAATAAAGGGATCACTGCCACCCAGTTCTAGCACGGTTTTTTTGATTTGCGCGCCAGCTATTGAGGCAACTGAACGCCCTGCCCCTTCTGATCCTGTCAGAGTTGCTGCCTTTACCCGATTATCTTTTAGAATGTTTTCAACCTTATCCGAGCCAATAAGTAGCGTCTGGAAACACCCATCGGGCAAACCTGCGCGCTCAAAGATACCTTCGATTGCCAGAGCCGATTGAGGCACATTGGATGCATGCTTTAACAATCCCACATTGCCTGCCATCAAAGCGGGGGCAGCAAAGCGGAAGACTTGCCAGAACGGAAAGTTCCAAGGCATGATGGCCAGTACAATGCCTATCGGCTGATAAGATATAAAAGACTTTGTATTTTCTGTTTCTATCGTTTCATCAGCCAGAAATGATGGTGCATGCTCAGCATAATAGCGGCATAGATTGGCGCATTTCGCGATTTCTGCTTTTGCCGAAGCCAAGGTTTTTCCCATTTCTACGGTCATAATGGTTGCGAATTTATCTTTTTCGCTTTCAAGAATATCTGCAGCTTTTTGTAATATTTCACTGCGTGAATCATAGGATGTCAGCCTGTATGCTTCATACGCTCTATCAGCCTTATCCAAAGCTTGCTCAATGGCTGCATTATCAAATGGTTCGAATTCTTTAAGAATTTCACCTGTTGCCGGGTTCGTAGTTTGAATAGACATATAGCCTTCCTTTTATCAATTTGCAGGTATTAAGCGTATAAGCCGTCCGTCACCATCATCGGTAAGAATATATACATACCCGTCTGGCCCTTCTTTTACATCACGGATTCGTTCGTTGCGATCTCGTAATAATTCTTCCTGACCAACGATCTTTTCACCATCAAGTTCCAATCTTCGTAGATGCCTATGTGCCAGAGCACCTACAAATAAATCGCCTTTCCATTCAGGAAATTTATCACCTGTATAAAAGCTCATGCCGCTAGGTGCTATTGATGGTGTCCATTGTAAAATCGGGTCTTCCATCCCCGGTGCGGATGTTTTATCCGATATTTTGAAGCCAGTATAATCAATCCCGAAAGTAACGGCTGGCCAGCCATAATTCGCGCCGGCCTTGATAACATTGATTTCATCGCCGCCACGCGGTCCGTGTTCATGCTCCCAGATTTTTCCTGTTTCGGAATGAATAGCCAGCCCTTGGGGGTTACGATGTCCATAGCTAAAAATTTCCGGTTGTTTGCCATCTTCGTCAATAAAAGGGTTATCTTGTGGGACGCTGCCATCAGGATTAATACGAATAACAGAACCCAAGTGATTTTCAGGATTTTGTGCCTCTTCCATCATATGATAGCGCTCGCCAATGGTAAAAAATAATGTTCCATCTTTGGCAAGAGCAAGGCGACTGCCCCAGTGATTACCACCCTCGACCTTTGGCCTAGAAACAAAAATTACTTCTAAATCTTTCAGACGATTTTGGCGCAAGTCCAGCTTTGCCCTTGCAACTTCGGTGCTAGCTAAATCAGGGTTATTCGCATCTGCCGCCGCATAGGCAAAATACAGCCAGCCCCCATCCTTATAATCCGGCTCTAGCAGCAAGCCCAAAAGGCCACCCTGCCCCTCGTGAAAAACATCGGGCACGCCGTTAATTCTGGTTTTTTGCTGACCGTCAGAAGAGATGCGCCATAATTGGCCGCGCCGCTCACTGACCAGAAATTCACCATTGGACAAGAACTCCAGCGACCACGGATGGTTTAAATCTTTTACAAGTGTCACAAGATGAAAATTGGCTTGCTCGGATGAAATGGTCTGTGCATCCTTAGCCTCGGAACATCCCGATAGCAGCAAAGCCCCCAGACAAATACTTGTGAAATAATGTTTAAACCTCATATCTGCCTACTCTTTTGTTTAGAGTTTAACGTCCAGCTTTTTCACCACATCAAGAGCTTCTTCCTTTGCCTGCTCGACGTTTTCTGCACGCGCGAGGGCCACGCCCATTCTACGCTTGCCCGAAACGGCAGGCTTACCAAATAACCTTAGATCCGTATTGGGCTTAGCCAAAGCTTCGCCCAGATTGCCAAAACTGACTTGCTCTGATGAGCCAGAGACTAGCACTACCGCCGAAGCTGACGGGCCATAGAAATGGATATCGGGTATGGGTAGACCTAAAAAGGCACGGGCATGCAAGGCAAATTCCGATAAATCCTGAGAGATCATTGTGACCATGCCTGTATCATGCGGACGTGGGGAAACTTCGCTGAAATAAACGTCATCGCCCTTGATAAATAGCTCCACACCGAAAATGCCATAGCCACCCAGCGCGCCAGTAATCTTTTCTGCCATCTCGCGGGATTTCGTAAGCGCGACATCCGACATGGCTTGAGGTTGCCAAGATTCCTGATAATCGCCATCTTCCTGACGGTGACCAATAGGCAGACAGAAGCTTGTGCCGCCCTTATGCCTTACTGTTAGAAGTGTGATCTCGTAATCAAAATCAACAAATCCCTCGACGATCACACGACCAGCGCCAGCGCGTCCGCCTTCTTGTGCATAGTTCCATGATTTTTCCAGAGCATCTTTTGATTTTACAACACTTTGCCCCTTGCCCGAGGAACTCATAATCGGCTTGACCACGCATGGGCAACCAATCTCTTCCACGGCTTTGACAAATTCATCATAGCTATCGCAGAATTCATATTTAGATGTCGGTAAAGATAATTCCTCGGCAGCCAGACGGCGTATGCCTTCACGGTTCATTGTCAGTTTTGCCGCGCGCGCCGTAGGCACAACCGTGAAGCCCTCGCCTTCCAGCTCAACCAGCGTATCTGTGGCAATAGCCTCGACCTCGGGGACAATGTAATCCGGCCTTTCCTTTTCGATGACCTCACGCAAAGCCTTGGCATCGAGCATAGAAAGCACATAAGCACGGTCGGCGACTTGCATGGCGGGTGCATTTTCATACGCATCCAGTGCAATAACTTCAACGCCCAGACGTTTAAGCTCAATCACGACTTCCTTGCCAAGCTCCCCCGAGCCGCAAAGCATAACTTTGGTTGCTGTGTTTGAAAATGGTGTGCCTATACTCGTCATATTTTCCTCGTTTTTGATCAGACCTGATGTGATTGATTATTTATAATCAATAGCGGCCCACTATGCCATGCTGCAAGTGCTATGTATTTGATTTCTACCTAAAAAATATCTTAGTTTTTTCTTTCTAAGAGCTTTCTATTAAATTGAGTTTAAATTTCTCAATCAGCGAATTTACCGCGGGCGCACTTATTCTTGGCGATTCAGGCAATAAATAGACATCTATATTATCACCATTATTGTACTTTTTAGATTTTATCCCGTTTGTTATACGAGTTGTTTTTTGAGAATAGTTGTTTGAGTTAAAATTATAACTGTACCGCATAGACCATGCATTATTAGAAACTCCGTAACGATAGAATTTTTCAACTCTGCCTTTTACTAAAGTCCCAAGAGAAAATACTTTTGGGAAACTGGTAAGCATATGATTAATTTCTATGTAAATTAAAATTATTAACGAGGAAAAAAGAACTAATAAAATTACTTTGCTATGTAATTCTTCTACAAATAAAAGCGATATCAAAATCAGAGCCGTGAAGAATGTAAGCAATGAAAAGAACCTTGTAAGAATATACCTATTCATCCTACAAACGGCTTCTTTATTTAGATTATCTTTTGACCGAAGCTCTATTAATAAGCCTTTCAACTCCTTCGGATAAAATAACTCTGCAATCATTTCTTACCTCTGTGTTGTATTATGGCATAAACACCAAAGATAAAATACAGGGCTTCCCCTCTATGCCTAGCAGGAATAAGAAAATCTTTTTGATTATCGGGAAAGATGGCTGGGGTACCTGGATTCGAACCAGGGATGGCGATACCAAAAACCGCTGCCTTACCGCTTGGCTATACCCCATTACCGATAGGTAGAGGGGAAAATACACAAGGCTTTGCGAAAACGCAAGTGCCAAAAACCATGTTTTTTACTTTACACGAATATTTGCCTGTATCCACGAAAGTATACTGATATGATTTATATTAACGCCTATTGTGTTTTGCTCGAAAATTCTATTGCATTGTTTCAATAAGCAAAAACTCTGCGCTATATAATAAGATACCCCCCTTTTCGGCATCTGACCAGTAGCTGCCTGTCAATTCAATCCTGCTCAGAAAAGCTTAATTATAAATCTTCTAACATCCAGAAAACCTAAATAAGAATGAAAATTATTCTTATTTTCTGTTTGACTCTCCAATTTCCCTGACCTAAGAAAGTACAACACACAAATGAGAATAATTCTTATTAACAAAACACTGATTTTGAAGGAAGTACACTATTAAAAAAGCACTTTTACTATCGGCCTGTTCCGTGGCTATGATGGTATCTAGCTCCCCTGCTCTTGCGAATGGCGGTGATCTGCCAAGCCGCGAGGAAATGTGGAAAATGATCCAGATGCAGCAAAAACAAATCGAAGCCTTGCAAGGCCAAATCAAGTCTCAGGATCAAAAAATTGTAGCTACCGAGACAAAGGTAGAAGAAACCGCCAAAGCCGTTCAGGATACACAAGAAACTGTTGCCAGCATTGAGCCTGCTTCTGGTGAACATGGGCATGGTGTTCAGCACGGCTGGTGGGAAAAAACCAGCATAGGCGGCTATGGAGAGCTACATTATAATGCGGGTGCAAAAGACGAACTTGACCTGCACCGCTTTGTTCTTAATGTTAACCATGACTTTACAGATGATATACGCTTTCACTCTGAAATCGAGATCGAGCATGCTCTTGCCGGTGACGGCGAGCCGGGTGAAGTCGAGATCGAGCAAGCTTATGTCGAATTTGATCTGACCGAGGATGATGCGCATCGCGCTAAAGCTGGTGTATTCCTTGTGCCTGTGGGTATTTTGAATGAGACACATGAACCTCCTACATTCTTTGGCGTAGAAAGAAACCCCATTGAAAGCAACATTGTTCCCGCAACGTGGTGGGAAGGTGGTGCCGCCATTAGTGGTATTATAGGGGAAAGCGGCTTTAGCTATGATGCCGCTGTACACACAGGCCTGCAAACTCCGACATCCGGCAGCAACGCCTATAAAATCCGCAATGGCCGCCAGAAGGTTGCCAATGCCGAAGCCACTGATCCAGCCTTCACAGGGCGCATCAAGTGGACAGGCTATCCTGGTGTAGAGCTTGGCTTGACCGGACAATATCAACAGGACGTTTCACAAAATTCAGGCGATGACGAGAATGTTGATGCAACATTAATCGAGGCTCATGCTGACTTACGTCATGGTGGATGGGGCTTGCGCGCTCTTTATGCACGTTGGGATTTAGATGGTGATGCTCCGGAAGCAATTGGACGTGACGAGCAATATGGCTGGGATATCGAGCCATCTTACCGCTTTGACGTGCCATTTGGCTATGATGGTGAATCCCAAGTCGGTGTATTTGCCCGTTATAATGAGTGGGACAACAATGCCGGGATCAGCAATTCAACCACCGAGTTCGACCAGTTTGATATCGGTCTGAATTATTGGCCTACGGAGAATGTTGTGCTAAAAGCCGATATGGCATTTATTGACGGCCCGTCTGATTCCGATGATGACGATATTCTTAATCTAGGTGTTGGCTGGCAATTTTAAGAAGGAGAATAAGTGCGCTCACACTTATTTATAATTTGTATGATACTTTTATCAGCTGCCCCTCTGAACGTGTGGGCAGCTGAAGACGTTTATCAGAGTCCTTCGGAGTTTATCTCCCAGAGCTATGACGGGGTCACACCCACTTCACAGACTTTACAGGTCACGACAGAGCTTCAGACTAAAATTGCAAAAATTATGGGTTCGAAATACAAGCTCACAAATGTTGAGTACTGGCCTTTAAACGGCAAAACCCTCTGGATATTGGAAGCCATTGGCAAATACGAACCCATTACAGCCGGTTTTCTAGTTGGTAAAGATGCTACTTTGGAGCGTGTAAAAGTCCTGATCTACCGCGAAAGTCATGGTTGGGAAGTAAAGCGAAAATTCTTTACCCGCCAATTCAAAGGCGCTGGGCTAAAGAAAGAAAAGAAGCTCGATAAAACCATTAACGGCATTTCTGGCGCTACTCTTTCGGTGAATGCCTTAAAAGAAATGAGCGCCCTTGCTCTTTTACTTCATAAGGAAGTAAGATCTGCGCCATGAAATTAAGACCTAAAATCCCTACAATCAAAATCAAGCGCACCTTAATGTTCAAGCTACATTGGCGCGTTGGTCTGATCGCGGCGTTTTTTATTATCTGGCTAAGCATTACAGGTGTATTACTTAATCACAGCCGAAGCCTTGGCTTTCATGAGTATTACTCGGAAAACTCATTCATCCTAAGCGCTTACAATATGAATGTGCCCGAAGGCTATATTGAAAATATCGAGAAAAAAGATGGTCAAGTCCTTGTTACGACACAAGATGAAACCCTAACCTTATCCGAAGGGGATAATGTCGAGCAAGAAGTTGCCCGCTCCTATCGTGGTGAGGGGGTCAATATAGAGAAAATCATTCTGGATCTGCATACCGGAAAGATTTTTGGCCTTTCCGGTACCGTAATTTCGGATTTAGCCGCACTAGCACTTCTCTTCCTGACCTTTAGCGGTCTTTATAATCTCTGGAGGCGCAAAAAAGGATGACTAAACCAATTTCAAGGCGGCGATTTATTTCGATCTGCGGCATGGCGGGGTTATATTCTGCCTTGCCCCTAAGCCAAGCTCTGGCGTTTAAAGAAACACCTTTGCATCACTGGAGCGGGATATTAATGGGCGCTGAGGTTAGCCTGTCTATTGCCCACCCATCGAAAGCCAAGGCTGATGAGATTTTTAGAACTTGCGTTACAGAAATTCAAAGACTGGAGAATATCTTAACGCTTTATGATAGTCACTCCGAAGTATCCAGATTGAATAAAAACGGCGTTCTTGAATCCCCCTCACGGGATTTTATTGATCTTTTGAATCAGGCAAAATATTGCTATGAGCTTACTGACGGCGCTTTTGATATCACTGCGCATCAATCAGGCTCTTACGGATTTCAGTATCTTGATTATTCAGATAAGAAGATCGCTTTTGCAAAAGAGCATATGAAAGTCACTCTAAACGGGATTGCACAAGGCTATATTACGGACTGCATTACCTTACTTTTAAAAGATTTGGGCTTGAGAAATGTTCTGGTTGAACTCGGTGAAAAACGCAGCCTAGGCCGTCATCCATCCGATCAGCCATGGCGCATTGCCCTACCCGATCACGATCAAATTGCTGAGCTTGATGATTTGGCACTGGCAACTTCATCTTCGATCAGCCCCGATACGGGGAAGCCCCATATTATTGACCCAATTAAACAAAGATATATAGAAGAAAAACGTACCATCTCTGTAGTTGCAAAAACAGCTACACTTGCTGACTCTTTATCAACTGGATTTATAACGATGCCTAAGGCACAAATTGACCGCATTGCAAGCAGTTCAAATGAAATACAAGGCGTTTATTTGAATAAAAACCCTATGATTTAAAATTTTCAAATCATAAGAGGAACTGCTCTTACAAAAAGCTTATCTATGTGTTGACTTATGTCGTATTTTATACTGCAAAAGTTATCTACACGCGGCAAAAGTTTACAACATAATCTATCTCTCTTTTGATAAAAAAGTCATCGCTTGACGACCAGGCAAGAAGAAGTACTCGCCGCCACGTGTTGTTATAAAATTCTGAATACCAGTTATACAACGCGTTCCATCGCGCATGGGAATAGAATATTTTCCGTTTTTAGCAACATTAAACAAAGGGTCAATTTCTTCATCTAGCCCGTGGAAACTGGCATTATTCGTCCAAGTTTGCTGTATAAATTCAAATTGGCGCTCAATATCTCCATTCAGACAGATAAATAAGAGTCCTTTCTTTTTATCCTCTTCGTAGATACGACCAGCTCTTAGAATCCGGTGACGATTGGTAATTGCAATCTGACTTTCGGATTTTGGCGCCTGACTTTCACGCGGATTAGAACGGCGAATATGCGCCCCAAATGGACATCGCATACCCTGCGCATCCTCCTTACCAAATAGAAAATCATTATCGGGTTGTGCATGCTGATAACGCTCGGTTCTCGGCACATAAGGGTTACGGACCAGAGAAGACCCGTCCATCCAGCGCCCTATCATTTTGGCCCCAATCCATTCTGCACTAACTTTGATACCCGCGGTCCCCTTACCTATCTGTTTTGCTGCCTTTTCTAAAAAGGCCCAAAACCCATCGACATCCTGCTCTAATTGACGGATAACCATAAAACTGCCATCGCGCCCTAAATCACGAGATGCTGTTACTAAGGATTTTGAGAAGTCGGGTCTCTGATTTTCTTGAGCGTCAGGTACGGCATAAAGATCATTATGCGGGTCAAGAATAGCTGGAATTGTAGGCGTTTGCGGGTATGTCCCAAGTCCATCTGGATAACCCATAATAAACTCTCCCGGTTCCAAAATATGTAGATCATTAGTTCCAGGCTTGTGGCGACCGATTCCTCTAATAACTGGCTGTGATACACCATCAACAAAACCAAAAGGCTCTTTAATGGGTGTTCCTTTAGGAGGCAAATCCTTTAGTGGCACGTTATAAACAACATTACCTTTGGCTTTCTTAATAGATTTAGTTTCTTCGTCTATCAGTTGATCTAGCGTTTCAGCATTTGGTGCATAAATTAACAGAGCTGCATCTACTGTCTTTTTGCCGCCCCACAACCATTTAGACGGAGCGCTATCTTTCAGGTCACCCAAGATACGTGATCGCTCTGCCATGCCAGTGACGAACGCATTTGGAAAACCTGCAAGTTCAGCTTCACTCAACCCCAGCTTTTTTAAAGCTGATGCAGAAAGTGGTAAGATCATCGCTGTTTCTTCACCAGTTGGACGCTCGTCGCCGAAGCGTATTTTTGGCATTGTATCAGCTAACCATTTCTGTGCCTTGCTTTTATCATCAGGCAAAGACAAAAGCATACATATTGAATGAGGAAGCGGACCGAAACCGCCAAAAAGAATTGCTTGAATATTATCAGATTGTAATTCAGTTCTAGGTAAAACCTCGGAACCAAAAATTGCCAGCCAATCTCGAGCTTCAGTCTCATTTGAAATTCCAGCTATCCCCTGTCGTATAGCTGCATTTTTACGGATACGTGCCGTTGTCAAATGTGGATAGGCAGAATACCAACACCATGTTGGATTTTGCTGTCTGCGTGCCCAACGTTTGAAACGATCGCCATCACTTGCCCCATCGAAAACCAAATTTGTTGCTTTTGGAAAACCCACTGTATTACTCCACACGCCGGTCAAACCAAAATTGGCTTTGGTAATAAAATCCTCCAAATAGCTTTCCCAACTGCCACCATAATTACTAAAAAAAAGCAAACGATTTGTCCCTGGCAGCATAAACCAGCGTGCAAAGTGAATAGTGCCAATTCCTCCTAGAAACCCAGGCCGATAAAGACGTATAGCCAAAACTGCAATCAACCAAAAAATCAAACGAATCATAAGCTGACGAATTTTGCCGCCCTTCATAAAAGAAACACCAGCCAGATGATTTTGATAGGCATGATCTTCCCTAGCTCTGATCTTTTCCATTTTCTTATGATTTGGGGGTATGTCGTCAGGAACATCGCTTTCTTCCAAGCGTCTTAGAGACACATACACATAGCCTATAAATGCTATTGCCAAACCTGCAAATATACCAAACCCAATTAGCAAAAACCGGATAAAGCCCATGAGAATGGCTCCCATGTTCATATCAGGAAAGGGCAAAACCATTATGCCAGACAGAAAAACAGCGATAAGTACTACTGGCCAAAGGAATGTACTTACGAAACTTGGCCATGCTCCAAGAGCCGTTGCAATCAACCCACCTTTCTTTTCACCATTCAAAAGTATAGCAGGCTCCGGTAAAAAGGCCCAATCATACTGTCGGTCTTTACTTAATCCCTCACGCACACGATCCAGAATATCCAGCGCAGAGCCACTACGATCAGTTTTATGATAGAGCGCTGTCACCTTCTCACCCAGATCAGCCTCTTTGTTGATACGCTCTACACTCATCCCAGGTGTACCCGTATGCCCCAGCCCTGGGACATCCATATAACCCAGCCCTGTTTTCACGATAGATTTTTTCCAGAATGACGCCAAAGACCCTTCTTTATACCCTTTTGTTAACTCAAAAACCGGTTTGAAATGCACCCCTGCTTTTTCAGCCAAGACTTCGAGCAAACTTTCTACATCACCGTCGGCAGACAGTTCGAAAACAAGATAAGGCGTAAAATCTTCATCACTAGGTACGACTGTCATGCTAAAGAAATGTATACGGTTAATGTCTTCAATAATATCAGCTACATCCTTTTTAAGAGGGTTTCCGAGAGCATCCAATGTTTCTTGGACTCTTCCTTCGTTTTCTCTAGGAAGCTCTACCACTATATTGATGAAAGAATGCGTCATAATCACATAGCCTTTTCTTAAATTTTTTTAGGATTGAAGTTTTAGAGTTAGCTCATCAGGGAATGGCCCATCATGCTTCATCGTACCTTTGATCACCGGATCACGTCGTAATAATTCAGCTACTAATACTGGTATTTGCACGCCATTAATTGCTCGTCCCGCACAAGGATGAAGCCCTCCGCCAAAATGCAGATAATTTTCTAGTGGCCTGTCAGGAAGAACCTTGGATGGATCCGGAAATGCTGCAGGGTCATGCATTGCAGCCAATGTAAAACATACTACAGTTGTCCCTTCTTTTATCTCTTTTTTACCAAGCTTACAATCACGTGCAGCTTGACGCAGGATAAGTGGGTTATGAGGCCAGAAACGTAAAGCATCATAGCACCATCCGCGCATTTTTTCTGGATTATCAATATCTTTGATTATTTGATCTCTTAGCTTTGGGCGTTTTAGTAAAACATCCATAATTTGGGCCACACATGTAGCTATGGTATCAATAGCTCCCACAAACATACCTGAAACATTGCGGCGGATTAAATCCTCATCAATACCTAATGAAACCATTCGGGCAATCATGTTTTCCTTTGCCTGACTACCTTTCTTGGTTTTTTGGGCCTTAATATTATCGACCACCCACTGCCTAAGCTCTTGTGAACACTCAACAGCTTTATCCTGTATCTTTTTATCACCGCCTAAATTCAGAAATAATTCATGGAACATTGCCCTTGCCACACGCATTTGATCTTCTTCACTTGGCCCGTCCACCCCCATCAGCGCCGAAGCCGAGCGCGATGCAACGCGTCGTGCATAACCATTTACTACATCAATAGTTTGACCTTTCGGCACATCTTCCAGAAATGCCTTGGCATGTTCCAAGGCCAAACTCTTTATATGTGGAATATCATCTGGGCTAAGGCTTCCATAAAGAACCTCGCGCTCATATAAATGTGTATTTGATCTATCAAGTCCTAAAACGAAGGGGCCATTTACGCGCTCTATTCTCTCTTTATTGACAGGTTCAATTATAAAATCAAGATCACGTGATAGGATTTCTTTAACATCTGCCCACTGTGAAAAAGCAGCAGTATTACCCCAGCTTAAACGAGGCACAATCTTTAGTGCTGCCTTTGCAGCACATAATTGAAAAGTTGGATTACTTACTAGATTTTTTATTGCTTCGCTCATATCTGTAACAACCATCAAAAAAACGTTCATCTACAGACTTTCGTATAATTCAAAACTTTTCAATGATAGATAGAGGGTAATTTAAGTTTATTAACGAAAGATATTTTTCTAAGTTAATTTCTTATCTGATCAATTATAATTGCCGTGAGTATAACTAATATAATTTATATACTCAGCTTTGCGGCTCAAAATAATATCCTAAAAAAGCTTCGCCATCATGTATTTTCATAGAAATAATGGTTTTAGGGCTGCGGGTTGTTCTCACTTGCCCGGGCGCACCTTGCCTTTATGCGTTCTTGCAATTCTTCACCTGTAACATTCAATATAAATTCAATTTGATTACACACAGCATCTATAACAGTCTGCGCTTGCGGATCAAATAGATCCTTATATTTTCTGGCAGTTTCCCAAGCCACTATCGAGGCATCCAATGCCTGCATATAGAGATACTTGCCCGTAAGTGGATCATTATTATCAATTTTAGCGAGTGTCTCATGAATAATTTTGGCATGGCTATTAAAGTACGTATAAGCATAGTTATCAGCATACGCTACCTCTGCCGGATTGGGCCAACACTTAAGCGCATATTGATCCAGTATTCCATTCACTCCACTAATAGCATCAGCCGCATAGCGTCCAGCGCCAATATACTGAACATTCTTCAGTGTCCTACTCTCGAATACCGGAAGTATACTGCTATTTTTATTTACCATTAAAACAATGCCTTTAATGAAACAGAAAAATCTTTGCCCTCATTTTTTATATAGTGGAACTAAAGAAAATATCTTGAAAATGCAACAATAGATCAACTCATATTGTCTTATTCTTAATTGATATGACTATAATAAAGTATGTGAATAATATGTGGTTCTGAAAATGCAGAGACCAATTTACCCATAACTTACAGACGATATTGTATTGTTCAACGAATTGGTTGCGTGTCCCTGTACCCGACACCAACAGAACGTAAATTAAAGCCAGAAAAAACCTTGCTCGATATTTATCAACAATGATACAATAGTATCGTTAAATATAATTCATGCAACAATATAAGATATCATGATATCACTTATAACGCCATCAAAAGCACAAAAAAAGCTTGCAGAACAAACGCGAGCGCGGCGCTTACAAATGGAATTAACCCAAGCTGGCCTTGCTGAACGCTCAGGCGTGGCATTACCAACACTGCGTAAGTTTGAACGCACAGGCATAATATCTCTGGAATCCTTCCTCAAACTCCACATGGTGTTAGGCGGATTAGACGACATCCTCAAAGCAACCCAAATCAAAGAGGAAAACTTTTCATCAATTGATGACGTACTGGACGCAAATAACACACCGACGCGTCAAAGAGGAAAGCGAAAATGAAAAATTACCTATCCATCACAGAAATAAAAGTTGGTATTAATTTTGGCAAAGATATTCAGAGCGTTGGCAGGTTAGCCATGCGTGAACGCACGATCTATTTCGAATATGATAGCGCCTTCATAAAAAGCGGCTTAGAAATATCACCACTACATTTACCGCTTCAACCAGGTGTGCAAAGTTTTGATTACAACCTTTTCGAAGGGCTGCCAGGTGTATTTAACGATAGTCTGCCGGATGGTTGGGGACGCCTCTTATTTGATCGCTTCGTCAGATCACGAAGGGTGTTGCCCTCAGATATTACACCACTTGATCGTTTAGCACATATTGGCTCACACGCCCTTGGCACACTTGTCTTTGAACCTGATTACAGCATCGATAAAAAATCAGATGATATCAGCCTTGATAACCTTGCCTTACAAGCACAAGGCGTGCTGGACGGCACATCCAATGACGTATTGGCGGAGCTAATAGCTCTAAACGGGTCTTCGGCAGGAGCAAGGCCAAAAGCACTTATAGGTATAAATGATAAGCGAGATCATATCATTCATGGCACACATGATTTGCCCCAAGGTTATAAGCCATGGATCGTTAAATTTCCGAACAGCCAAGATGGCATTGACGCGGGCGCAATTGAATATGTTTACGCCCTCATGGCAAAAGAAGCTGGCATAGCCCTGCCGGATGTCCATCTTTTTCCAGCGCAGCACGGTGCAGGCTATTTCGCAATTAAGCGTTTTGATCGCGATGATGATAAACGCTACCACACGCATACGGCCTGTGGTTTATTGCACTCTGACTTCCGCACACCATCACTCGACTATGAAGATTTGACCGCATTAACAGGCATGCTCACCCGTGATATGCGTGAAATTGAAAAACTCTATCAACTCGCTGTATTTAATGTACTGGCACATAACCGTGACGATCATTCTAAGAATTTCAGCTATCTGATGGACGCTCAAGGCAACTGGACACTCTCACCTGCCTATGACCTGACCTTCTCATCCGGCCCATGTGGAGAACAAAGCACCATGGTCATGGGCGAAGGCCGCAATCCGGGCACAGATCATCTACTGAAACTGGCTGAAGAAGCAAAAATCAAGGAAGATCGAGCCACCAAGATTATCAAAACCACAAAAGACAGACTTGCAAAATGGCCAACGCTCGCCAAACAATATGGCGTAAGCAATACAAACATTAAACTGATACAAGACAAAATATCGCAGGCTCTCGTATAAAACTGTTTCATTGCTGCCTCCTCCTTTAGGAATAGGTTGCTCATGCAACCTTACCCTTTTGCAAAAACGGGGTGTGCAAACGGAAGAAAAACTCGACAAGATTGGTGCTGGCGCAAGTTACTGAGCCACGGCCTTGTCTATTTTTTATGAAGTGCGCCGAGGGGCAGCGCCCCTGAGAAATAGAAAACTACATCATCGTAAGTTTTGTTGTCTCTGACCAAACTTGATCAATTAAAGTTTTTAGCTCAGAGCCGCGCGATAATGTAGAACGCTCCCGGTTATGATATTTACTTGCTTCATCACGCGGAGCAGATAACCAGTTAAATGAACCGTTCATATAAAATGCATCATCATATGCCAGTGTTTTACAATGCGTCCCCTTAACCCCCATGATGTCGATTTCCTCTTTCTTGAACGCCTCTAATGCGCGCGCTGCAATCGCTTTGTCCTGATTATACGCAATATCATAAATCAAAAGGCATTCTACGCCTCGCTCAATAGCCTGCTTCAACAAAGACAGTATATTATCGCGTTCGATTGCATTGATAGATAAATATGCCGATTCAATCAGCAATCGTTTTTTTGATTGCGTCAAAGCCTCGTGCAATGCATTGCGGTGTCGCTCAAGTGTATCCACCACTTCAACGTTCGCTTTAAACTTTGTTTTCCGCAGACGGGTCGCAATTTCAATATCGTGAATTTCGTTGGCTTGGTCTGCAAATAAATATTTCCCGAGCAATCCTGATGGCCGGCTCATCGGTTGGCGAGAAAAAATACGCATATCCCCAAAAACAAGAAAGGATTTTTTTGCGCGCGATACGGCAACATTGAGCATATTGGGTTTCGTATCAAAGAAATATGATGTTGTATCGTCATTACCGCCATAAACAGGTGAGAAAATCATAAGCTCACGTTCCGCGCCTTGAAATGTGTGTACCGTTCCAATACGAATTTCACTGTCTACATCATAATGATTGAGAGCCGCCGCAATGCTGTCTTTTTGTGCAGAAAAAGGCGTTACAATACCGATGATATCACCTAAGCGTTTGCCATCTCCATATGCCGCCATAATGCGCTCAGAATTATCTGAAATCCATTTGGCAATTGTATACGCCTCAATATCATTGTAACGGCTTTTTCCATTTCTTTGCTTGGATTCACCTGGAATATGGGCGTATCCCATTGCAGGAAATTCAGGATCAGACTCTGACTCCGTTTTAGGAATAATACGCCCCTCATAAACCAACTCGTTACAATATGATATAATTTCAGGCAAGCATCGCCTATGCTCACTTAAAAACATACCTTTCGTTTTTTTATCCAATGACAAAGCGCTTACATTTTTTGCAAGTGCCATCATATTACCGGAATGACTTAAAACACCCCGATACTCCATATCGTTAAGATGTTTTGAGAGACCAAATTTACGAAGAAGATACCCGTCTTCATATTTGTTACAGCCGCCGAAAGGCTCAAGCTGATCCGTGTCCCCAACAATCACAGCCTTCTTCGCTAAACTTAGCGGGGCAATGCCTTCCTCCGGGGAAACCTGTCCCGCTTCATCCATAATCAACAAATCAATCGTATCAAATAAAGGGGGGTTAGGATTTTTATGGGATTCTTTAACACCCGGCACAAAATATCTGAGCATTTTAGGAGCAGTATAAGCCGTTGAAGCAAAACATGGTGTTAGTTTAGCCAATCTTCGCAAGAAGGATTCAACATGTTCTTTTGTATAACCATATAATTTTTTCGGCTCATTTTTGTTGAGTGTTTCAAACTCCTGTAACCACTCACCCTCCCAATAACGCGCCGCAAGTTGAAAAATCAATAGCCTCAGCGATGTATCAATATCTTCTTCGAACTTTTCAGGAGCGTTCAAAACAGAAGAAAGTTTTTTATCATCTGCGTAGAGATCACACAAAATCTCTGACCATGCTTTCTGAACTTCGCCATAATCGCTTTTCTTGGCTGCCCATTGATTGAGTTCTTCAGTAAGCAAACCTAACTGCTCTCCATGTTGCTGATAAATATCTTCAGCATTTTGAAGGTTTTCTTTCTTCTTATTTTCAAGAGCTGATAAATGTTCTCTGAGATCATCTTCTGATAATATGGTCGTGAAGCCCCAGTTATCATTAGCCAGTTTATGATTTGATAAAAATTCAATGACACGTGTAGAACGACGCTGGCGCGTATTTTTAGAAAATAAAGCACTCAACGCTTCCAAAATATTTTTATTGTGCGATAAACGCAAAGCATGATGCGCATGACCTTGATATTCAGACAATGCTTTTTTGTGCATCTTTACATCTGCATTAGCACCATCATTCTGCGCCTGCTTTTCATTAAGCTGGGCCTGTAATGTATCTACCTTTTTGTTTAAAAAAACAGCGATATCAGTGCGATCATATTCCGCATTAAAACCTGCTGTCTTGTGCTTTAAATCAATAATCTTATCAAGATAGTCCTTTGCCACAATCAATTCAGCATGCACCGCTTCAATTGCATCGGAAAGCGCTTCAATATTCTTATCTGCAAAGGCTTTACTCGTGCACGCTAAATAGTGCTGTTTCCGCTCTTCCAAATCATCAGGGTTTTCCAGATCGTCCAGCCACCCCTTCCATGCTTTACCAGTCTCATAGCTTCGCTGCATGCATTGAAAGTTCCGAGAAATTTCTTTGTTACCGGCTTGTCGATCAGAAGGAAGTAAAGTTCCAAATGATTGAACGCCATGTACCCAGCGGTCAAATATAATCGCCTTACTTTCATTTTGCGCAAACAGGTGATCTGCGAGCAAAGCATCAGCACCTGAAATACTATTTAAGGCGTTTTGAACAGCCTGATTATTTGTAGACGTGACCAAAGTAATCGGTGTTTCTCGTTTTTCTATCGCTGCATTCACCCATTCAGATGCAATCACGTTTCCAATGAGCGTTGTTTTTCCTGTTCCCGGCGGCCCGGTTACGGCTAAAATATCACCATCATTCATCCGCAAATCAGCATGAAGCGCTAGCCGTTGCGCATGATTTAACGGATAATGTCCCGTCACATGCCCTGCATGTAGCTTTGCAAACTCAGAGCGTGTCGATAAAATTTGACTTTCGATAGACGATAACGCTGCCTTGACTAATACAGGAACGGTATCGGAAGCATCTGCAATATCAGAATAGAGATCAATTAAAGCCCCACTCGCACCACCTGTTTGTAAGTCCAGAACATAATAAACATCCTCAGTCTTTACGCATGTTCCATTATGGTCGTTGGTAATAAATTCTATTTTCAAATGCTCGTCTAAAATCTTGGCAAGATAATCCTGTAACCCTTCTTGCGTAATATTTTCAGCAATAGCTCCAACATGCCCAAGAGCCTCTTCTATTTTTTGCTGATTGACACCAAACGAAAACACACTGTGGCGACATGGCTCAATACATTTGCTGTTAAAGACAGGGAAAGTGTCCGGTGTAATAATCAATTCACCGTTTTGTTCTAAACGTGCCCTGATCCAAAACGGAATAATTTCAGTGCCACGTTGTTGAAAATCAACATGCCGCATTACAATCGGCGCATACAAAACGGGCACAGACGATAATTGATCATCCTCTTCTTCAAATGCCTTTAATGCTTTTTTCTTGGGAAATTTTTGATCTTTATATGCCGTAAAAAATGTTCCTACGATTTCTTTAGAAACAGAAAGATGGTTTTCATCTGCACCAGCCTTGCCGAATACAGTATCTTTCTTGATCTCAAATTCAACAGCGTCAACAAGGCACTGCCTCCAATAAGTTACACATTCTTTAAGCTGACCAGTTAAATCATTCATATGCGTTAAATATCAAAAAAATGCGCTGTTTGATATGTGTATAGTAAAAAATATTACAACTGCAAGCAGTCAAATATTTTTATAATGAATATGTATTACGCTTAATAAGGACCCGCAGCGTAATCTTCTATATTAAGATCCGGCCTCATTATAGATATTGTCATAATAGTTAATAGTCTTGCTTTTTGTTTTTCAATGCATCAACAATAGTTTTCTGGAAGTTATGGCTTCTTTTTTCTTCCATTCCCTTATCTTCAATGTTGTCTAGCGGCAAGAAGCCAGGATGATAGAATTGTGGATTATCCAATGCAGATAATAATAAGGGGAGTATTGAAGCATTTTTAAAATAACACTGCTACTGTCCGAAAATTCATTTCTCCATCGACACTGACAGTATCGTCACCCAAATTTAGGTCAACAGATTTAGCTGTTTTGAATTCTTCTTGTCTGTTGAAGTCTTCCATTAAAATTTTCTCAGCTTTTTCAGATACTTTGGCAAGAGCGACACCGCTATAGCCACTACGTTTGAAAAAGAAAAAGACCTTTCACAAGAAACAATTCAAAATGCGTCCTCATTAAAGCGCAACGGCGTTGTGGTTAGGCATCATATTGAGGCAACCAAGTTAGAACATTATTTTAAGCCACAATCATTCGATACGATTATCTTTCAATTTCCGAATGTGGGCAGTAGAGATGCAAAATATGCCCATAACCCCAATCATGTGCTTATCCGCAATTTCTTACGAAGCGCAAAGCCATTTTTGAAGAAACATGCTCAAATTTTTATTACTGCTGTTGATAGTCCTCATTATCATGGAGCATTCCAATTTGACGAAGCCGCCAAGTTTGCCAGATGCAAAGTACCACAAAGCTATTCTTTTGACCCATCCTTGTTTTCGGGATATTCTCATACAAACACCAATGACGAAGATAGTGCGCTTGATAAGCATCATAAATTCGCAACATGGATATTCCGGCCAGAAACATGAATCTGCTATTTGAAATCGAAGATACTGAAATACCTGATATACAGGGGCTGTGCTATATCCCTGATTTCATCACAAAGCATGAAGAACAGGCACTACTAGATCACATAGATAGCCAGCCATGGCTTGGTGATTTAAAACGCCGCGTACAGCATTACGGCTATAAGTATGATTACAAAGCAAGAACCATTGCAAAAGAGAGCTATATCGGCGCTCTGCCGGAGTGGATAAATATTATTTCAAGCAAGCTTTGTGATGTCGGAATTTTTCAATCGAGACCGGATCAAGCTATTGTCAATGAATATATGCCCGGACAAGGTATTGCTCCTCATATTGATTGCACGCCATGTTTTGGAGACACAATCGCCTCCTTAAGCCTCGGCTCGGCTGTGATGATGCAATTTATACACCCCGAGACCAAAGAAAAGCACGAACTATATTTGAAAGAACGTAGCCTTATTGCTCTGTCCGGCGAAGCCCGATATGATTGGCAGCACGCTATCCCCGCACGCAAATCTGATGTTGTGAATGGCTTTAAAATTGATCGAGGGCGCAGAGTATCCCTGACGTTTCGTACGGTAAATTTGATTTAAATTGATTGCGGGAGTAGGATTTGAACCTACGACCTTCAGGTTATGAGGCCCTACTGCTTGTTATGATGTAACCCCTTCTTCCACTATTTGAGCAGGTTACATAATGAATAACACTTAAATATATTGCATGATCTTTGATCAAATTGTAGATAGTTCAATCCAAAATTACTGCAAATATTTATTGCCAGATTTTTTTCATTCTGTTACCTTAAGCCAACTTTTTAGGAGACTAACCAATGAGAAATATACATACACATAACTAACAGCCGTTCGGCAGATTGTGTTCGAACGCCATAAAGATGAACGCGTTCGGTATATTTCATACCTTTCCAAAATTTAATGTCCGGTTGTTTAAAGCTTTTCTTGCAGGCGCTTTGCTGTTCGTTTGGCTTTCATTTGCTTTGAATTGTTCAAAGCGAAAACTCAATTGCTTTTGAAAATTGAAGAGAAAAACAATGGGCAATTTATTGAATACCTTGAAGCCTCTCATTCGCGTGATTGCTTCGGACAAAAACTGGATTGAGGGGAACGCGATCCAACAACTTGAAAAAACGGCAGAACTTGAGGGCATTAAAATGGCTGTGGGACTGCCTGACCTACATGCAGGAAAAGGATACCCTGTTGGTGCGGCATTCATGTCGCAAAATTGGATTTATCCTGCCTTGGTCGGAAATGATATTGGCTGCGGCATGGGGCTATGGCAGACGGATTTAAAACTATCCAAGATGAAACCCGAAAAATGGGCATCACGTCTTGATTTGGAGGATTCTTGGCATGGAGATGTCGGGGCATGGCTGGAACGTTATGGCTTGCCAGCATCCTTGTTTGAACGTTCGCTTGGTACAATAGGCGGCGGCAATCATTTTGCCGAGTTACAGCGTATTGAACGCATAGAAAATGCGAAAGTCTTTGATGATCTGGGATTAGATAAGAACAAACTGCATTTACTTGTGCACTCCGGCTCTCGTGGCCTAGGGGAAATGGCGCTACGTCACCATGTTGAGAATTTCGGCCATAACGGTTTGAAAGCCGACAGTGATGAAGCAAAAGACTATATCCGCAAACATAATCAGGCGATTTTATGGGCACAGGCAAACCGTGCGCTCATTGCGCACCGATTTACAGATGCTTTGCGCAGCGGATATGAAAAGGTCTTTGATCTGCCTCACAACACCGTTTTAACAAAAGAATTAGACGGACAGACATACTGGCTTCATCGTAAAGGTGCTTCTCCTTCTGATTGTGGTGCTTTGGTTATACCGGGCTCACGCGGTAGCTTTAGTTATTTGGTCAAGCCTATTGATAATCAAACGAACAATGCCTATTCGCTCGCACATGGCGCAGGTCGTAAATGGGTTCGCTCAGATGCTAAAGGACGTCTGGCTGGTAAGTACAAAGTCGATGATTTCCAAAAGACAGATTTGGGAAGTTATGTCATTTGTGAAGATAAAGACCTGATTTATGAGGAAGCTCCGCAAGCTTACAAGAATATCGATATTGTTATTCAAGACATGCAAGAAGCGAGCTTGATTGAGATCGTCGCTATTCTTCGTCCTGTTATCACTTACAAAAAACGGAGGAAGAAATGAGCAAGCATACTACAAACGAAATATGGATTCATGTAACTGCAGGACAAGGGCCAGATGAGTGTGCACTTGCTGTGTCAAAATTCATCCGTCATTTACAAAAGAAAGTGAAGGCGGCGGCTCTTGCGATAGATATTGCGGATAGTGTGGCAGGCGACAAAAAAGTAACTCTAACATCTGCTTTGATAAAAATATCAGGACATAATGCAGAACAATTCCTTATGCCTTATATGGGGACAATAAAATGGGTTTGTGAAAGCCCATATCGACCGCGTTACAAGCGCAAAAACTGGTTTATTGGTGTTGAGCGCATTGCCCCTGTTAAGAACACAGAAATCACAATACCCCCCGAAGATGTAACATGGAAAACTATGCGAGCATCCGGCCCCGGCGGACAGCATGTCAATACAACAGATAGCGCAGTTCAAGCAACGCATGCGCCTAGCGGATTACAGGTCATGGCAAGTGATGCGCGTTCACAGCATGCAAACAAAAAAATTGCCTTGGCTAAGCTGGAGATGATTTTGCGAACACGACAGGAGGAAAAAACCGCTCAGAGTAAAAAGAGCAATCGTGACCAGCATCATGCCCTTGAGCGTGGCAACGCCGTTAAAACCTTTACAGGAAAGGAGTTTATAGAGCGATGAAACGCAGAATGAAAAACTCCGACTTTCAAGGAAAAGCGATTACGCCATCTATGAAAAAGCATTTTAAGGCATTGGGTATAAAAACCGAACGGCAATATTTTGCGTGGTGTAATGCCAGAAACTTCAATGCCGACTTGAATAAAGATAAAGGTGCTCGAGACGTAGAATATAAACATTTTCTTGGTGAGCAAAAAGCTTTAAAGGATAACGCCCGCATTCATCACAATGCGGATGCGTTCCTTCATGATGTTTGTATGGGGAAAATTACCCCGAAAGCGGTCATTAGACCAGAATGGCAGAAAATTGCGACGATCATTTCGAAGACACCGGATGAAGTAACGTATAGAATCGGACTTTCAGACTTTCTGCTTTTGATGAACAAAAAAACGAAATGCATGTTCGAAAAAGCGGGGTTTGGAAATAAACAGTTTTTTTATGTTCGTGCTTTTATCAATATCTATAATTATTGTTGTTATTGGATACGTGATATTGAGGATTGGACGCCAAACACATATAACATGCATGGACAGTTCTGCGCCCTTATTAGCCATTTATTTGAAGATTATCCCGCGCCAGAATTCATGTATTCTGCATGGTTTCGTATGGATGATGTGGCTGAGAATTATCGTGATTGGTATTTAACGGTGGTTTCAGGCAAAAGTATTCGTGGTGCAGATTTTCCGATACCCTTTACGAAAAAACTAACCCACCACTTTATGAATGCACCAGCGTTTTGCTCTGTTGAGCAAGCGATTAAATGGGGCGAAATTCACGCCCTTGGCGGTGATGAAATTCTTGCGAATGCTGTTATTGCTTCACGCATTGGTGAAACAATGATCAACAGGAAATTTTGGGATAGCGTGTTTCAGTTTTTCATTGATAATCCGATGCTGGACCGTGCGCATGTAGGGCCAATTATAGACTTTATATACGCACAAAAATTTGAGGTGCGGGAATGCGTTACTGCACCCGGCATTGTGGAACATATCCAGCCACCACAACCAAATTTATCAATGAAAGGGCGGACACCAAACTCACTGTTGAAACAAGTGGAGCGTTGGCACGGCAACCTTGCAAAATCCGGCGATGCGCAAAAGTATTTCTTCAAAAAGTCTGGTATTCCTGAATTTAAACAAAAAACAGGTGAAGATAAACAAGATGCTTGGCGTATTCGCGAGCTTTTGTCTGGTGCTGAATTAATTAAGGAGGGGCGGGATATGCAACATTGTGTAGCTTCGTATGCCCGCAGATGCTCATTGGGGCATTGCTCAATTTGGGCAATGGAATATGTTTCAGCCAAAGGAGATGTTGAAAAATACCAGACAATTGAGATTACAAAAGATAAATATATCGTGCAAAGCCGCGGGAAAAGAAATCGTTATCCTACTGTTTCAGAATTCAATATAATTAAAAAATGGGCGCAAACAGTTGGGCTAACAATCGCGCCATATGTTGCAGGCCGATAGGAGGAAACAATAAGAAGACCAATTTTTGAAATTAGAAATTGCAAAAAGAAAAGTTTATGTCTACCTTATGCGCCATGATTACGAAACAACAACACTTGTCAGAGAATTTGAGCCGCACAATATATGCGGTATTTCCGGCTGGCTGATTGTTACAAGATCATAGAAACGTAATTTGAAGCCCGCTCTATACAAAGAAGCGGGTTTTTTGATTTTTAGGATAAGGCAAAATGCTTTTAACAATTACAACGACACATAAACCGGCAACAGATATGGGGTACTTACTGCATAAAAGCCCCGATAATCTGCACAGCAAAACTTTGAACTTCGGCACGGCCTATACATTCTACCCCGAAGCTACCGAAGATAAATGCACGGCTGCCCTGTTGCTGGATATTGACCCGGTCGGCTTGGTACGAAAAAACAAAGGTGCGGCGTTTCCACTAGAGCAATATGTGAATGACCGCCCTTATGTTGCCTCGTCCTTTATGAGTGTGGCGATTAACCGCGTATTCGGAACGCTGTTATCAGGCAAGAGTAAGCACCGCCAAGAATTGGTAGATACGGATTTGCCATTAGAGATCGTTATTTATTCCTTACCCTGCCGTGCGGATGAAGAGTTTTTGAAAGAGCTGTTCGAACCTTTGGGCTATGAAGTCGAGGTTGAGCCTTCCGTTCTTGATGAAAAGTTTCCTAACTGGGGGAACAGCCCTTACTTTACCCTGCGCTTGAAGAAAAGCTGTCCTTTGCGGGAATTGCTGGTGCATCTTTATGTGCTGATCCCTGTGCTGGATAATAAGAAGCACTATTTTATTGGCGATGATGAAGTTGAGAAGCTACTGCAATATGGCGAAGGCTGGCTGAAAGACCACCCGCAAAAAGAAGCTATTGCTCATCGTTATTTTAAGAACATGCGCTCCCTATCACGCGCCGCACTTGATCGTTTGAAAGAAGATGAAGTGGTCAATGATGAAGAAGAGCTTGATGAACAAGCGGCAGCTGATGCCAAGGAAGAGGCTCTGGAAGAGACCATCGCACAAGAGAAAAAAGTCGGACTGCACCGCCAGAGACATGATGCCGTGATCAAGGCCCTTAAAGATAATAACGTAAGCACCTTGCTGGATTTAGGATGCGGCGAAGGTAAGCTTCTTCGTCTCCTTAAAAAAGAACGAAGCTTTGCCAAGATTGCCGGATGCGATGTGTTTATACGCTCTCTGGAAGTCGCCAATGACCGTTTAAAGCCGGATAAGCAAAGACGTGGCGAACCAGAAATAGAGCTATTCCAATCCGCCCTGACCTATCGGGATAAGCGTTTTGGCGAATATGATGCTCTTACTTTGGTAGAGGTCATCGAGCATATTGACGAGCCGCGTCTTGGCGCTCTGGAACGCGCCATCTTTGATGCCGCCAAGCCCCGTGTTGTTATCGTGACCACGCCGAACGGGGAATATAACGAGCTGTTTGAAACCCTGCCCGCCGGACAATTCCGCCATAATGACCACCGCTTTGAATGGTCGCGCGCGGAGTTTAAAGCATGGGCAGATCGCATTGCCAAAAGCTATGGCTATGAGGTTCAAATAAGCCCCATCGGTGATGAAGATAAAAAACTCGGTGGCCCGTCACAAATGGCGGTTTTTGTGCAGCCGGAAGCAGAGGATAAGAACGATGGCTGATAAAACGCCCTCTACTCGATTATATTGTATTTTAGCAAGAAATGCTCCTGTGGGCATAATATTTAGACGCGGCCCATCAAAACGTGTTTGTTTAATAAAATGGGATTTAAAAAATGACACATTTGAAGTTGGACAATGGTTTAAAGGCCGTATCTATGAGCGCCGTTGTGACTTGTCACCAAACGGTAGTAAGTTGGTATATTTTGCAGCAAAATATAAAGAACCTATTTTTAGTTGGACCGCAGTCAGCAAGCCGCCTTACTTAACAGCCCTTATGCTATGGGAAAAAGGTGATGGCTGGGGAGGCGGAGGCCTATTTGAAAGCGAATATACATTATTGCTAAATCACAGACCTCCATCTGAAATGACTCTTGGGGATGATTTCAAAATGCCAAAAGATTTTAAGGTAAGGCCTTTTGGTGCTCGTTCAGGATGGGGAGAAGATGATCCAATCTGCGATACTCGACTGAAACGTGATGGTTGGCAGTACATCGAAGGTAAGCAAGCCAAAGAAGACTATGATGCTAAAATATGGATCGAGTTTAATCCCCCGATCACATACAGAAAACCGCTCTCATCTGGTCATGATAATGAATATTATCTCGAAATGAAAATAGCAGGGTTCAAAGAAAAAGGAGGGTCTTGGTATATAACAGAACATGATGTTGTTAATGCAAAAACCCAAGAAGCCTTAAATCTTGGGCGCACTGAATGGGCAGATTGGGATCATAATGGTGATCTTCTATATTCGCTAGAAGGCCAGCTATTCCGATTAAAACCTAGCAAACATAAAGCGTTTTGTTACGAACTTAAAAACGTTCAAGAAATTGCTGATTTTTCAGATATGGAATTTGAAGAAAAAATCGCACCTGACTGGGCCAAGAAATGGAAAGAAAAATGACCAGAACACTTAAAATACCGGAATTATCATTGGTGGTGCTGGTCGGGGCAAGTGGCTCCGGCAAGTCCTCTTTTGCGCGTAAGCATTTCAAGGATACGGAAGTCATATCCTCTGATTACTGCCGTGGCCTTGTCTCGGATGACGAGAATGACCAGACTTGTTCCGGCGATGCGTTTGACGTGTTGCATTACATTGCAGGAAAGCGTCTGGAGCGTGGTAAGCTAACCGTGATTGATGCTACCAGCGTACAACCACAAGACCGTGCACAGCTTGTAAAACTGGCGCGGGAGCATTATGTGCTACCTGTGGCTATTGTGCTGGATATGCCGTGGCAAGTTTGCCATGATCGGAATAAGGATCGTCCCGACCGTCAATTTGGTGATCATGTTGTAAGACGCCAAACCGGCAATCTGCGCCGCGGTTTTCGTACGCTACGCAAATCCGAAGGCTTTACCAATGTGTATATCCTTAAAGGGCCAGAAGAAGTCGATAAGGTAAAAATTGAACGTCAAACTCTATGGAATAATAAAAAGCATGAACATGGCCCGTTCGATATTATCGGCGATGTTCACGGCTGTTTTGACGAGCTTAAATCCTTGCTTAAAAAACTTGGTTATAGCGTTTCAAAAGCCAAAGGCCGCTATAGCGTAAAGCATCCTGACGGGCGCAAGATTATCTTTGTCGGCGATCTTGTTGACCGTGGCCCGAAAACGCCAGAAGTTATCCGCCTTGCTAAACACGCTATTGAGGATGACCAAGCCTTTTGTGTGGTCGGAAACCATGATGACAAGCTGAAACGTGCGCTTATGGGGCGTAAGGTCAAGGTTGCGCATGGCTTGCGGGAAAGTCTTGATCAACTGGAAATCGAAGGCGATGCCTTTAAGGAAGAGGCTAAAGACTTCCTTGGCGGCCTAATCAGTCACTATGTCTTTGATGATGGTGCGCTGGCGGTTGCTCATGCAGGGATTAAGGAAAAATATATCGGGCGCGGATCACCCCGCATCAAGGATTTTTGTATGTATGGAGAAACCACAGGCGAGATTGATGAGTTTGGCCTGCCCGTGCGTTATCCTTGGGCTGAGGATTATCGCGGTAATGCTTTGATCGTTTATGGTCACACGCCTGTGCCGGAGCCTGAATGGGTCAATAACACAATCAACATTGATACGGCCTGTGTATTCGGACATAAGCTAACCGCTTTACGTTATCCAGAAAAAGAGCTGGTTTCCGTTAAGGCTAAAAAGACTTATGCCGAAGCTGCGCGCCCTATCGAAACCAAAACCGATCGTTCGGCTTACGACATACTTGATCTGGAAGATGTGACCGGCAAGCGCATTGTGAATACACATTTACGCAAAAGCATTGCCATACAAGAGCAAAATTCTGCGGCTGCGCTTGAGGTGATGAGCCGCTTTGCCGTTGATCCACGCTGGCTGGTTTACTTGCCGCCAACGATGGCTCCGACAGAGACCAGTGACAAAGAAGGCTATCTGGAGCATCCCGAACAAGCCATTGAGTATTTTAAATCTCAAGGCATTGAAAAGGTAATCTGCGAAGAAAAACACATGGGATCACGCGCGATTGTTGTTGTGTGCAAAACCCCCAAAGCTGCCGAGAAACGCTTTCACGTAACTGATAGCTTGGCTGGCGTTTGCTATACACGAACAGGCCGCCCGTTTTTCAATGACCCGAAGATGGAAAAGCGTTTTATCGCCCGCGTGCGCAAAGCCATTAAAGAAGCCGATTTATGGAACAAGCTGGATACGGACTGGATGGTTCTGGATTGCGAGCTTATGCCGTGGTCTGCCAAGGCACAAAGTCTGCTGGAACAGCAATATGCTCCGGTGGCTGCAGCTGCCGATAGCTCAATCTCTAATGCTTCGGCCTTATTGGCTCAGGCGGCAAAACGTGTACCTGATATTGAAGCCTTGAGCGATGACTTCAAGAGCCGCCTTGATCTGGTAAAGCAATATAGAGAAGCCTATCAGCATTATTGCTGGCCTGTGAAATCCCTCAAGGATTACGCGCTTGCACCGTTCCATATCTTGGCCCATGAGAAAAACCAGAATATGGACAAAGACCATAAATGGCACATGGATTTGATCGACAAGCTTTGTCAGGCTGATCCCGAACTATTCCAGAAAACACAATACAAGGCCGTGCATTTATTCAATGAAGATGAATGTAAAAAAGCCTGTGATTGGTGGGAAAAGATGACCGCAAAAGGCGGTGAAGGCATGGTGATGAAACCTTTTGGCTTTACGGTCAATGGTGACAAAGGCCTTGTGCAGCCTGGCATCAAATGTCGTGGCTCTGAATATTTGCGCATTATCTACGGCCCCGAATATACACGTGGTGACAACCTGCAGCGCTTGAGACGGCGTGGCCTCGGTAAGAAACGCTCTTTAGCCTTGCGTGAATATGCGCTCGGCTACGAAGCTCTTACACATTTTGTAGAGAACAAGCCCCTGCATAAAGTCCATGAATGTGTCTTTGGTGTACTCGCCCTTGAAAGCGAGCCAGTTGATCCTAGATTATAAAAGAAGACGCACCCAGAAACATATAAGATATTGTTATTATTTGAAAAAATTGGTTGAACGCTTTCACAGAAGGATTCATAATTTTGGACAAAGGATGATCCAAAATGCCGAGTACAAAACTAACAGATAACTTTCTGCGCAGAGTTACGCGTCCTAAAAACGGTACAATTACCTACTGGGATTCAGAGCTAAAAGGCTTTGTTGCACACGTCCAGAAAACAACAATTACCTTATACTATAGCCGAAATAATCAACGGCATTTAATAGGTAGGTTTCCCACTATTACCATGCCTATAGCCAGAGAAGCAGCACGTGAATTGGACTATAAATTACGACGAGGCTACACAATATACCTCAGTAATTATAGGTATCTAACGGCTGTAAAAGAAATTTTGAATGCTGATTAACAAACGACGAACGAACTCAACCTAATCAATTACCTCAATACGTTTAAAATCCAATTCACTGCAAAATTAATCCAAAACGATTCAACCGAACACAAAAAACGAAGTCGAACACCTCGTAACCTATTTATTTTATTAAGGAAAATTGGTTGCGGGAGGGCACACCGATTTGAACCTACCTGAGCGGCAGGGAAAGATGGTTGCGGGGGTGCGCAACGACTTGAGCCTAATCTATAACGCACTAGATGTAACACGGCGTAAAAAACCCATATTTCATGGCAGTTTAGAGCCGTGATTGGTTGCGCACTGTTATGCCCGATACCAATAAAGTTCCCCATCGGTAACATTTCTGCATTTTTTGAAGCTTCATCTCCAAAAGACACCGTTCGGGAACTTTTGAAGGTGAGACCATATAACCAAATAATATAAAAAGCACTATGAAAGATAAAATAGAATTATTATTTATATAATTCAATATTTTGAGTTATTTTTAAAAATATTGAATTGTCAGATAAATATATGATATTATCTAACAATAAGGATGAAAACATGAGTACGATCATACAAACAATAACAAAGAGAATTCGCGCCAAGCGGCGCGGCTGGGTCTTCACGCCCAAAGACTTCTTAGATATTGGAACACGCGCCGCCGTTGACCAAGCTTTGTCACGCCTAACAAAACAAGGCATGATCCGCCGACTTGATCGTGGTGTTTATGATTTCCCTAAACACCATAAACGATTAGGCGCACTCTCCCCAAATGCGGATGATATTGCGCATGCGGTAAGTGCAAAAACAGGAGACAGAAGTTTTCCTTCCGGCGCAACAGCCGCAAACATGCTTGGCCTTTCAACACAAGTTCCAGCCAAGCCTGTTTACATGACCAATGGCATATCACGTAAAAAAACGATTGCCGGGCGCACCATTATTTTCAAACACGCAAAAGTGCCGATTATGAATCAAATATCCGATCAGGCAAATTTGGTGCTGCAAGCTTTGCTATATCTGGGAAAAGACAATGTTGATGATCAGGTTATTTTAAGCTGTTTAAAGCGCTTAAGCAAAAAAGACTTAAATGATCTTTCCAACTCAGTATCACGTGTGCCAAGTTGGATGTCCGATATAATCTTTCAGATGAAGCAAACACAACATGGATAAATTTGCACAACTTTCAACAGAAGACCGTAAAGACATTCTCGGCGAAGCTGCAAAAAGAATGGATTTATCGGAAATCATCATAGAAAAAGATTTTTGGGTATGCTGGACGTTAAAACAACTGTTTCAAAACCCTAACATTTCTGAATATCTAACCTTTAAAGGCGGAACATCGCTCTCAAAAGGCTATGATGCTATTTCTAGGTTTTCTGAGGATATCGACTTAACCATTAGCCGTAACGCACCCTTTCTAAGAGATGGTGGAAATCCATTGGAAGATGGTATTTCAGGAAATGAAAGAAAAAGGCGCATTGAAAAATTAAGCCTCAATGCTCAAAAATTTATTCAAGAAGTCGTCAAACCAGAATTGCACAAAGATATTACCGACGCTCTGGGAACCGATGACGGTTGGAATGTAGAATTTGATGATAGTGATCCAGATGGCCAAACATTGCTGTTTCATTATCCAAAGGCCTTCAATTACGGTGGTGGGTTTGGATCAGGTCGTTATGGGGTCGGCTCATATGGTGAAGGGCAAACGGGCTACATCAAACCTCAAATAAAATTGGAATTTGGTGCGCGTGGCGATATTGAACCCAACGAAAAACGGAGCATAAAACCATATGCAGCTAATATCTTCCCTGATGAATTTGAGGAACCAACATATGAAGTTTCAATGCTGGGTGCAGAGCGAACATTTTGGGAAAAAGCAACTATTCTGCATGCGCTCTATCACAATTTGAAATTACGGGATCGCATGTCGCGTCATTACTATGATACGTATATGCTTGATCAAAAAGGCATTGCTGAAAAAGCGCTTCAAGCCCCTGACTTATTGGCACATGTCGTGCGTAATAAAAGTGTGATGTTTAAAGAACCCAAAGCATCATATGAAACAGCCATCATAGGGAGCTTAAAACTTGTTCCTCCCAAAGAGCATATAGACAAGCTCAGTGATGATTACGGCAAAATGCAAGAAATGTTTATGGATGAACATCCAAGTTTTGAAGAGATCATAGAAAAACTCACTATGCTTGAAGAACAAATCAACAAAGCAAAATAAACAACATCACAAATTACCAAAACGATCAAAGCCGGGGCTTCATCCGGTTTTTTGTTATGCATCCCGCCCGAATTAATGCGGCGGCGATGTTATTTTTAAACCAGAACAACATGATTGAGCGAGCATGCCGAAAGAAAAGAAAGCCAATTCTTTCGTACCCTTCTCCCTGCGCTTGTCACAGGAGGAGCGAGAGCGATTAAAACGCGATGCGGGGGATCAACCGCTCGGCGTTTATATTCGCTCCATGCTCTTTGATAAACCCGATACACGTCAACGCAGGTTAAAAGCCCCTGTAAAGGATCAAAAAGCTTTGGCACAGGTGCTGGCAAAATTAGGGCGTAGCGACATATCACAAAATCTTAAAATATTAACACAAGCTATGGATAGCGGCTCACTCATCGTATCCCCCGATACGGAAGAGATCATGCGTGAAGCAAGCAAAGCCCTTTTAGAAATGCGCGATAATTTATTACAGGCACTGGATAGACGATCAGGAGGAAAAAACGATAATGATGCTGGAGGGTAATCAACGCGGCGGCGCTTATCAAATGGCACGCCACTTGATGAATACGCAGGATAATGAGCATGTCGAAGTTCACGAAATATCCGGCTTTATCTCTGATACGGTCTTTGGTGCTTTAGAAGAAATATACGCCACATCCAAAGGCACAAAATGCAAACAGTTCATGTTTTCTGTTTCTCTAAACCCACCACAAAACGAAACAGTGCCAATAGAATATTTTGAAAACGCACTGGCGCGTATAGAAGATAAAACAGGATTATCCGGTCAATCCCGCGTTGTTGTTTTCCATGAAAAAGAAGGACGCCGCCACGCGCATTGTATCTGGTCGCGCATTGATGCGGATGAAATGAAAGCGATCAACCTTCCCCATTACAAGCGTAAGCTTAATGAAATTTCTAAGGATTTATTTCTGGAACATGGCTGGGATTTACCGCAAGGGTTTATTGATAGGGCGATGCGTAATCCACTCAATCTTAGCCGAGACGAATGGCAACAAGCAAAGCGCAATAAACAAGACCCACTGCTTTTAAAAGCAGTGTTCCAGCGTGCATGGCAGATATCGGATAATAAACACGCCTTTGAAAATGCCTTGAAAGAACATGGATTGTGGCTTGCTCAAGGTGATCGGCGGGGATTTGTTGCCGTAGATTATAACAGCAAGCCTTATTCCCTTTCAAAATGGGCGGGCGTAAAAACCAGAGCGTTAAAACAAAAACTTGGTGATCCCGAAGAATTGCCAACGGTGCAGGAAACACAAAATCATATCGCACAAAAAATGACACAGGTTTTGAAAGAGCATATCAAATCTATCGAAGAGAAATTCAAGAATGATTTTGCGCCGTTCAAATTTGCCATTCAAAAACTCAAACGCGATCATACGCGTGAGCGCAAAGAACTTGATGAACAGCATAAGGATCGCTGGCTTTTAGAAGAACAAAAACGTATGAACAGATTACCACATGGCCTCATGGGACTGTGGCAGAGGATCACAGGAAAATATTACAAAATCAGGCGCATGAATGAAGAAGAAACAATCCGCTTTAAACGGCGTGATCAAAAAGAAAAACAAACTTTGATCAATAAACAGCTTAGAAAGCGGCAACGCTTACAAATCCATATTCAGAAGCTACGTGATAAGCATAATCATATTGTTTTTGATTTGCGCAAAGATATCGGTCACTACACAAATATGCGCAATCTCGAAGATTTTAAATTCAGAGCAGAAACAGAGCATATGCATTCACAAATGCGGCATTTGTAAAAATTCTAAAACAAGCTCAGTTGCCATTCTTGCTGCCATCCGGTGCGCTGCGCGATGCCGTCTAATTCATTGCGCACCAGAGCGGCGGCAACTTTAATATCTGTAACATCGGATGCGGAAATAAAAATAGACCTATAGCCTGTTTCAGTGATGGGTAGCGGCTCATCACAATAGATTTCAATATGTGCCATATTCGCAGATTTAAAATACAGAGGGTGGAACGCTAGTGTAAACTCGATTCCTCGCCATGTGAGGCCTAGTGTTTGATATGTCATGATTCAGC